>X357_Northern_Tamandua__coassemble_341_pt1 | contig 123554 bp, 118 predicted proteins | sample X357_Northern_Tamandua__metabat2_low_PE_004 | metagenome-assembled genome bin X357_Northern_Tamandua | reverse complement strand
CTCTCAAGTGTAGCTATCATATCGACAACTCTTTTGATTCTGATTCTCGTCATATATACCACCTCACACAATCTGTTTTATGATATCGCGTATCATACTTGTTCCTGAATCCATTGCAACATTGACCCTTTTTACAACTCCAGATGCAAACGTTGCAAGTACGGTTTCGCTCGTATCGTCATACTCCAAATCAATCAAATCATGCAAGCTTCGCGTTTCTTTGCAGTACTGGAAGTAACATATCGCATATTTTCTTTTTATTTTCCATTTACAAATCCCTCGTTTCTTAATATAATAGTGTTGAGTATTTACATTCGCGCCTAATTTGAGTTGCCGCTCATTTAGGCGCTTTTCTTTTGGTTCAACTTCTGAACATCTTTCCGGTTCAGATACCGCTCAAGCCGTTTCAGATAGTCATATGACCATGAGGACATCGCTACTATCGAAACTCCAATCAGAATATTAAAAATCAACTGACCGAACGAAACCGTTCCTAAATCACTTGATGTCACCGTTCCGGCAATCACTACTACTCCGAGAACTCCGATTGTAGCAACCACGCCTTTCACGGTTCGGAACATCCTGCGCCTTTTCCAACTACTCACTTTCTCTCTTTTCCTTTCCATAAAAATCCAGTGTCCTCATATAGCTTTTTAGGCGATATGTAATAGGAAATCACCCCAAACTTGGAATTCATCTGCTCGATTTCTGTTACGAGCTTTCCATCCCTTGTGGCGTATCCTATCGGTAACCATCCGGCGATAATTCCCGCTCTCACCCATGCATCATTCCGACTGTACACCTTTGCGGCAACTGCTACCGGAACACTGCCTGCCGGAAACTCCATAATACTTTCCATATCATCACTCCTGCATAATTTTCACGTCACATCCGTAATGCTCTTTCAGAATACGGAATGCTTCGTCTGCGCTGATTTCTTTTTCTTCGCCACACGTCCAGATTGGTTTCGTGCCGGTTACGTCTAATACAGAACGTAATGAGTTGCATCCATTGTAAAATACTTTTACAATGTCGAAATCTTCATTCACTTCGTACTTCATGTCACTGCGATGACTCGTAAGATGAAACCAACTATCATTTTTTATCGCATGAAGCACTCCATTAAAGTCACATAGCAGATAAGTGTCTCCATTTCTTACCTGTATTACCATTCCACTTTTCAAATCACTTTTTGTCATGCATTTATCCTCGCTTTCTTCAATCTCCTGATTCCAACACTGCTCACAACTTAATTCTTTTTCAATGCAATTAAACTCCGGATTGCGACCAAGAAATTTCGTGCACATAACAACTCTGCTTGAATCAAATATTTTTGTCGGATTCTCTGCAATCCATTTTTCTTTGTATGTCACTTCACACCACCCCATCAAAATGTAATCTGCGCGTTCGCATCACGAATCATCATCTTTGTGTTCGCGCATGGTTTCCACATCTTCACATATTCAACAGCTGAATCGAATTTCTTCTTTGGAACGTTATTCCGGGCATTTACATTAAAGTAATGCTTCAAATCCCTGTTGCATTCTGCGAATACCTTTTTACCGACTTCACGGTATGCTACGCTGTCTTTTCCACCCAGCGCACCAATCACAACTCTGTTAACGATATCTCCGAGTGCCTGTTGCTGACCGTAATCAATCGTCATGTTGTTTTCAAGGTCGGTAATTCTCTCTTCGTGGCTATCAATCATTCCAAGCTGAATCCGCATCATTTCCTGCGGACTTAACTGCCTTTGATATGAGCCAGTCTTTCTGATTGACGGGATAACTTCGTGTGTAATCCATCGTTTGAATGCTTTCGCTTCTCTCTTCCTGCTCGAAAGAACCAGATTGTACAATCCGTATTCATTAACGACATTTGCTTCTCCTTGACGCCCTATGTTAAACATAGACCGTTCATCTTCGTCCAATCTTTGTACTGCCTGTGTCGCATTAGCGATTTCCAGTGCCTTACAAATATCACTTGCAACAAACCACGGTTCATCATCTACTATCACCGTTCGAATCTCTCCGAACTCTTCATTGCTGAATATCTTTAATTCATTCAAATTCACATCATCCTTTCTTTTGAATGCTCATTGCCTTTTTGATTAAAAAATCCTATACTATAATTACCGACCGCCATCGGAATAATTTATAGGAGGTACATGCCGTATGTACGATAAAGAGCAACGCGCTAACAATATTGTTCTGATTTATATGCTTTTAAACGAACTTCATCCCGAACGCAATCTCACTCTCGAAACTATCAGGGACGATTATGAACGTTTGTTGGATGAAGTAACGCATATGCTCCGAGACTAATCTTTGAAAACAGAGAACTTTTGGGTATCGCCTAAGAGTTTTCTGTTTTTTTCGAACTCATATGAGAGCATTTTCGAAATCGTCTCAGCTTGATTAACAGTAACTCCTTCGTTTTCCATTAAAACAAGCATCTTATTAAGAATGTCTTTATTTTTCTCAATCTGTTCATTTGAGAATCCCATCTGTGCCACCCTCCTACTCTAAGAAATATCCGATTGATACACTACTTATTGCCCGTGTTTCATAATTGTGGTACAATAATTAAAATTCGTGTGAGGTGATTCCATGTGCAAAGAAGAATTAATCGTCCTTAAATACATCAACAAATACAAGGAACTTCCTACGGAACAAATATACAAAAAGTTCTGTAAAGTAAATTCTTTTAAGAAGTTCTTTTTCCGCAAACAGTCCTGTGTGAAATATTCGGAAGAATCAATATATGGCGTTCTATGGTATCTTGAGGTCAACCACGATTACATCCGGGAACATAACGGGATGTATAAAATAACTGACCGTGGAGAAATTGAAGCCTACAGCCACATAATTGAACTTCGTGAAATATGGAAGAACCGTTTTATCGGTTTCTTTTTTGGAATCCTCGCCACTGTAATTGCTACTGGAATCATTGAGTTCCCTACGTTCTTAATGCGAATATTACGATAATTCCGATTGCAATTCCGAACATAAATGACAGCCAAAAATCGTCATCTTTTCTTTTCTTCATTTCTTTCCTTTCCTATCCCAATCTCCTATATGCTTTATTTTTCCTGAAGAATAACATTTTCAATACGTTGCAAAATTGATTCCATGTTTTGCAACGTATTTTGTTGCTTTCCCAAAGCGTCTAGTATCGCTAATCCTGTTGATTCAGATAATGGTTTTATTCTTAAAGATCCATCAACGTACGCTCTTTTTAATACATCCTTTTGCTCATTCGTATAAAACACATCTTTCATTTATGCGCCCTCCTACTCTAAGAAATATTCGATTGATACGCCGAAGTAATCTGCAAGCGTCTTTAATTTCATTGCGCCTATCATTTTTTCTTTCTCACCGTTCCTCTCCTCTCTTCTTATCCCGCTTTCTTATTTTCTTCATTTTCTGTTCCGCCGGAAAGAAGTCCACACATCAGTCCAAATACCCTGTTCTGTCCGACTTCATCTAACAACGGTGCCATAATCAAAATGTTTTTCAATGTATCGTCTTTTGTAAGTTCTACACCTTTAATTACTTCTTGCATTTTCTTCACCTCTCGTTTCTGTTTGATTATTGTGAAACAATTAGATATCCGATATAATAAGACCATCCCAATCCGAAAGGAGGTGGACATTTTGGAGAAACTTATTTCTTTCCTTATGTCCAGTCCGAGTACCATGATGAGTAATAGACGGTATAACCACCAACTATCACGATAAGCCATTGCTCTGGGATGTAGGTGTCTACTACATAAGAATGGCAATACAGTAACGTGATGCACTACTTTAGTCACACCAGTCTGGTTACACATGGTCATGAACGTGCGTAGAGAGCCTTTGAGCACTGGACGTTACTGTAATTTCATGGCAAACAATTGACTGCGGAACAATATCTGCTTGTAGTGCGGTAGGTATCGTTCCGTACTTTATATCGGATATCTGTTTGCCTGATTAACATTATAGTTTGTCTAACATACTTTGTCAATATATTTTTGTTGACTTAATTAACTTTTAGTGATATATTCAATTTATAAGGAGGTGAGCATAATTGAATAATAGGATTAAAGAGATTAGAAAAACAAAGAAGTTAAGTCAAGAAGCATTTGGAGAGAAACTTGGAATAACAAAATCTTCCGTAAGTTTATTAGAATCTGGCAAAAACAATCCTTCGGAACAAACCATTATGTTAATATGTAAGGAATTTGGCGTAAATGAAGTTTGGCTAAGAACAGGAGAAGGCGGAAACGAAAATATGTTTACGCAAATCTCCGAAGATGATAGATATTCTCTTAACCTTGGGAAATTAAGTGTTACAGAAAATGAGTTTATTAAGAATGGTGTCAACTTTCTCGCAGAAACCGACCCAGAAAAGCTCAAGATATTAGAAGAATTCATGAAGAGTTGGTTAGGTATAAAATGAGAGCGGGAGAGGTTATTATTTCCCCTCTCCCACAATTACTGCAAGAATCAAATATATTCTGCGTAAAGCATTAATATCTTGTATCTGTTTTACCATTTCAATTATTTGATTTTTGTACTCATCCTTGTTCATATATGTAACCCTCCATCCGCATAAGCAAACACACATTCGAAATTCCTATAACTACATATTACTACTGGTAGCTATAAAAATCAATGTATTTCGAACGCGCGTTCTATTAATTTGTTGAAAAGTATGTGGATAACATGTGAATAACTTTCTTTGACATGAGATACACCACCAACTTTTATACTAAGTAAACAGGAAAATTCAGAAAACCTTATGCGAAAAGAGGGAATCGTCCACTATAGTGGACACTTATTTATAATCAGATTCAAACAGGTCTACAATACGAACTTTAAGACCTATAGCTAACCTTTCCATTGTGTTCATCGTGGGGTTTGACGACTCATCCATAATTTTCTGGATTGCTGATTTAGACAATCCGGTCATCAAAGACACCTGACGAACCGATAAATTTTTCTTGTACATAATTTCGGTTAATAGAATCTTCATAAGATTATTGTAATTCTCAACACATTGGAAATCCACTGGGAATTACTGGAAAGGAGAATTATCATGGAGCAGATAAAACTTAACAAGGAACGTTTAAACGAGCTAAAAGAACTTCTTGACATGAGTAGTCTTACACTGGACTTAGAATGGTTCAAAATAGATAAGGCAAGAAAAAGTAACTAAAAAATGAAATGTGGTGTTTTCAATACAAAAGAGGAGGGTTATCTATGAAATGTCCTAAATGCGGTTTTGAATCACCGGGCGGTTCGAAATTCTGCGTTCAATGCGGAAACAAACTTGAAAAAAATCCTTATTCAAATAATTGTCCTATTTGCGGAGAACAATTTGATGGAAATGTTTGTCCTAAATGCGGGTCGAGCATATCGAATTCCAATAATAATAAAAAATATAATTATACAGGAACTGGAATTCATACTACGCAACGACCAAATGAGAAGTGGTATAAAAAGACATGGTTTACTGTAGTTATGCTTATTCTTTTCTTCCCAGTCGGTTTATTCTTGATGTGGAAATATAGAAACAACTGGCATATTGGAGTAAAAGTCATTATAACAATATTAATCTTTTTAACAATATTAATTCCGAATGAAGAAAAAGACGTTGATCAGAAACCAAAAGTAGAAACATCACAAGAATCTTCTACCGAAAAAACTAAATATAAAGATAATAATGGAAAAGCTTCCAATGACATTGTTGATAAAAAGGAAAACACGTCAAAAGATTCCAGCAGCAAAAGCGATCCTGAATCAAAGGCATCCGAAATAGAGACCACACCTGACTATTCATCTTTATCTGAAACTGACTATAAAGCACAATGTCAAGAATTATGGCATGATGATATATTCTTTTCAGATAACGATTTAGAAGGACAACTTGTAAAACTTGATTTATTTGTTGAAGAAGGTAGATTCTTTGAAAGTGACGCAATGTACAATGTTACCACTTCTGACTTCATAAAAGAGTATGATTTGCAGAGATCTTTTTACTTTTGTGGTGTACAGCGTAAAGATGATTATTCATATATGGGCGGGCATATTTCACTTTACTTCACAAATAAGTATGGATTTTCCTCTTCCGATATGAAAGAAGGAGATCATTTAATTGTTTATGGAGAAATAGTTGACTATTCTACTATGTCATGGGATGGATATAATAGTTGCGGAATCATTCCTAGATTTATTGAAAATAACGGGCAATAAATAAAAACCGCCCCTGCGCCAACAGGAACGGCTTTACATAGAATATATCCGAAGATATACACCATATTATTGGACAAAATATATTGTATCATCTTCGGAGCACCCGGTCAACGCGAACAGTTGTTTGTCGTTGGGTGTTATTTTATACCATTTTTTAAGGAGGATGATATTATGGCACTGATTAAATGTCCAGAATGTGAATTGCAAGTATCAGACAAAGCTCTCTCATGTCCTCACTGCGGATACCCTATAAAAGGCGATGCACAGAAAGGTCGAGGAAAGTCGAAACCAAAGCGCAGACGGCTACCTAATGGATTCGGAAGCATAACAGAATTAAAAAACAGGAACTTAAGAAAAAGATTTTGGTGCAGAATATGCGTCGGAAAGACTCCTTATGGAAAACCAATACTAAAGCCATTGAAGCCAAACGCTTATTTCAACACATATAACGAAGCATATGAAGCACTTGTCGAATATAATAAAAACCCATACGATCTGGAACTGTCGATGACAGTAAAAGAATTGTATGACAAGTGGACGGATGAATATTTCAAAAACGCATCTGATGCTTATATGAGAACCATCACATCGTCATGGCAGTACTGCTCTTCTATCTATACGATGCGTGCAAAGGATGTAAGGGCAAGGCACATAAAAGGATGCATGGACGAGGGATTCAGAATTGAAACAAGGGGAAAGAAAAAAGGAGAAAAGATATACCCGACCGCCGGCACTAAGGCGCGGATGAAATCCATGTTTAATCTCATGTTTGATTTTGCATTGGAGTATGAAATTGTTGATACGAACTACGCAAGAACATTTGACGTATCAGACGATATCGTAAAAGAGAAAGAAGCATCAAAGAGAAATCACATCATCTTTTCTGAGGAAGAATTGCAAATATTGTGGGATAATGTTGAAAAAGTGAAATTTTCCGACTGGATAATAATTCAGTGTTACATGGGATGGAGACCGCAGGAACTTGCTACATTGCGATTAGACGAAGTAAATCTCGATGAGTGGTATATGTGTGCTGGAATGAAAACGGATGCCGGAAAACAAAGAATAGTGCCTATACACAGTAAAATTCAATCGCTTGTTAAGAAGAATTACGATTATGCTGTTGAAATCGGAAGTGAATATCTTCTGAATGACAAGGGGCAGACTCATGCCGGATCATGGAAATTGACATATGATAAATATGCAAATCGTTTCGGAAAAGTAATTGCAGAATTAAATCTGAATCCAGAACACAGGGCTCACGATCCGCGAAAAACATTCATCACGAGATGCAAAAAAGCGGAAGTAGACGAATACGCATTGAAAGAAATGGTCGGACACAACATAAAGGATATTACAGAATCAACCTACACTGTAAGGGATGTGGAATGGTTGAGAAAAGATTTGGAAAAAATGCAATAAAACAGCGCGCCAAGTAACGAAATACAAGGCGCGCTTATTTTTATTAGTAATTATTAGTGAACAAGTCTCTATGAACAAATAATGAACAAGTAATGAACAAGTCCACTGGTTTTTACTAGGTTTCGTCAGTTCTCTACGGACTTAGAAACTCGATAAATACTGGATTTCTTAGAACTTGCTAGCCTTTGCTGCTTCCTCAACGGAAACTGCAACTGCAACAGTCATACCAACCATCGGGTTGTTTCCTGCTCCAATCAGTCCCATCATCTCTACGTGAGCCGGTACTGAAGAGGAACCTGCAAACTGAGCGTCAGAGTGCATACGTCCCAATGTATCTGTCATACCATAAGAAGCCGGACCTGCTGCCATGTTATCCGGGTGAAGTGTACGTCCTGTACCACCGCCTGAGGCTACGGAGAAGTACTTCTTGCCCTGCTCGATACATTCTTTCTTATATGTACCTGCAACCGGATGCTGGAAACGTGTCGGGTTAGTAGAGTTACCTGTAATAGAAACATCTACACCCTCTTTGTGCATGATAGCAACACCTTCACGTACATCGTTCGCTCCGTAGCAGTTTACTTTTGCACGAAGACCTTCTGAGTAAGCGATTCTCTGAACTTCTTTAAGTTCTCCTGTATAGTAATCGTATTCTGTCTGTACATATGTGAATCCGTTAATTCTGGAAATAATCTTAGCTGCATCTTTTCCGAGTCCGTTCAGGATAACACGAAGTGGTTTTTTACGAACTTTGTTTGCTTTCTCAGCGATACCAATCGCACCCTCTGCTGCTGCGAATGACTCGTGTCCGGCAAGGAATGCGAAACAATCTGTATCTTCCTCCAGAAGCATCTTTCCAAGGTTGCCATGTCCCAGACCTACTTTACGCTGATCTGCTACAGAACCCGGAATACAGAAAGCCTGAAGTCCTTCTCCGATAGCTGCTGCTGCCTCTGCCGCTGTCTTACAACCCTTTTTGATTGCAATTGCCGCACCTACTGTGTATGCCCAACATGCATTCTCAAAACAGATTGGCTGAATGCCCTTTACCTGATTGTAAACATCAAGTCCGGCATCCTTTGTAATCTTTTCTGCCTCTTCGATTGATGCAATGCCATAGCTGTTCAATACTGCATTGATTTTATCAATTCTTCTCTCATATGATTCAAATAAAGCCATTTAATTATCCTCCTGATTTATTTTACCTATAATTGATGACGACTACTCCTTACGTGGATCGATGATCTTAACAGCATCGTCAACACGACCGTACTGACCTTTTGCTTTCTCCCATGCGTCATTCGGTGTGTCACCAGCTTTGATGAAGTCTGTGAATTTTCCAAGACTTACAAACTGATATCCGATAATCTCGTTGTTTTCATCAAGAGCGATACCTGTTACATAACCTTCTGCCATCTCCAGGTAACGAGGACCTTTTGCCAGTGTTCCGTACATTGTACCAACCTGAGAACGAAGTCCTTTTCCGAGGTCTTCCAGACCTGCGCCGATTGGAAGTCCATCTTCGGAGAATGCACTCTGAGTTCTTCCGTATACGATCTGTAAGAAGAGTTCTCTCATAGCCGTATTGATAGCATCACATACAAGGTCTGTATTCAGTGCCTCTAAAATAGTTTTTCCCGGAAGGATTTCAGATGCCATAGCTGCGGAATGAGTCATTCCTGAACATCCGATTGTCTCGACCAATGCTTCCTGAATAATACCATCTTTTACGTTCAGAGTCAGTTTGCATCCTCCCTGCTGAGGAGCACACCAGCCAATGCCGTGTGTCAGACCGGAAATATCCTTCACTTCTTTTGCCTTTACCCATTTTGCTTCTTCTGGGATTGGAGCCGGTCCGTGATTTGCACCCTGAGCTACCGGACACATCATTTCTACTTCATGTGAATAAATCATGTTAAAACTCCTTTCAAATATGTATGATTTGTCTCGCGCATAATGTTTGATAATAAATTAACATCGCACTTACTTTATTCTCTCACAAAAACCGCCATTCGTCAATTGTCAGTTTCGACAAGTTTCCGCTTTTCCGCACGTTTCTAATTCATACCCTTTACATTTTTTCTGCTCATTGTCCTGTTTCCCCGCATGTTTCCAGACACAGTTTCAGCACCTCCTCCACGGTACTCAGCCGGTTCTCCATCCGGTTTCCATGAAAACGGCATTCTTTTACAGTTACGTTTCCATTGGCACAACAGCCGATATAGACCAGTCCGACCGGTTTTTCTTCCGTTCCGCCTCCCGGCCCCGCAATGCCCGTTGCGCTTAAGCCCACATTGGTTCCTGCCGCTTTTGCTGCACCGGCCGCCATCTCCCGTGCCGTCTGTTCACTGACCGCACCGTATTGTTCCAGTGTCTTTTCCTTCACACCAAGCAGGCGGTGTTTCGCCTCATTGGAATAGGTCACATATCCTTCATTGAGCACATCCGACGCCCCTGCAACATTGACCAGAGTCCCGGCTATCAGACCTCCTGTACAGGATTCTGCGGTCGTAATCGTCCAGTGTTTCTTCGCAAGAAGGGAAACCACGCGTTCTTCCAGTGTTACATTGGCATCCTTATCTAACTGTTCTCTTAATTTCCAATCCGGATACACCTTACATCCCTCCCTGAGTCAGTACCTGTTTATTTTTCACAATATAATCAATCAGGGAAATGATTGTCAGTGCAAGTGCAGCCCATATTAATCCCTCTGCAATCACATCGAATACCCCGCCAAAATCTGCAATCAGCATGATAATCATCGCCATCTGAAAAACTGTTTTGAATTTTCCCCAATAGCTTGCTGCGATAACAATTCCGTTATCCGATGCAACAAGCCGGAATCCACTGATAATAAATTCTCTTGCAATAATAACAATGACAATCCATGCCGGAAGTTTTCCAAGCTCAATCATACAAATCATCGCCGAGCATACAAGCAGCTTGTCCGCCAACGGATCCATAAACTTCCCGAAATTTGTCACCAGATTATATTTTCTGGCAATCTTTCCGTCCAGCATATCTGTCAGACTTGCAACGCAGAATAATACAAGGGCAATCCATTTATTGGCTGCGCCGCCCACATCCGTCAACATAAAGAAAACAAAAAACGGTACCATAATCACACGTAAAACAGTCAGTTTATTCGGTAAATTCATCAGTTAATCCTCCTATCAAATCGTAATCCTGTGCTCCGGTTACTGTCACTCTGGCAAAATCACCAGACATTAGTAATTCGCTGCTTTCGACAAAAATAAGTCCGTCCACATTCGGCGCATCCCGGTAGGTTCTTCCCACATAAGCCGCCTCGTCCGCAACTTTTCCCTCAATCATGACAAGCATTTCTCTGCCAATCATATTTTCAGCCACATCAAATGCAATCTCCTGCTGTAGTTCCATCAATTCTGCCTGACGCTCCAGCTTCACTTCCTCATCAATCTGATTCGGCATCTCAGCCGCCGGCGTATCTTCCTCCGGCGAGTAAGTAAATACTCCAAGCCGGTCAAACTCCATCTCATCGACGAATTCAACCAGTTCCTTGTGCTGTTCTTCTGTTTCTCCCGGAAATCCGGTAATCAACGTTGTCCGCAGACAGATGTCCGGAATCTCTTTTCGCAGTTTTCCGACAATATCAACCAACTCTTGTTTCGAGGTTCTTCTGCCCATCCTTTTCAGGATTTCATCACTGGCATGCTGAATCGGCAAATCAAGATAGTGGCAGATCTTTGGCTCTTCTTTCATGACCTGAATCAGTTCATCGGTAATCTCCTCCGGATAACAGTAAAGAATCCGAATCCACCGGATGCCGCTGATTTTACACAGTTCCCTTAACAACTTAGGAAGCGATTTTTCACCATAAATGTCTTTACCGTAGATGGTCGTCTCCTGTGCGACAAGGATTAGTTCTTTCACGCCCTGCCCTGCAAGTTTCTCCGCCTCTTTAATCAACCGTTCCATCGGCACGCTGCGGTAGCATCCGCGGATTTTCGGAATGATACAGTAAGTACAGTGCTTATCACAGCCTTCTGCAATCTTCAGATAAGCGAAATGTCCGCCTGTTGTCACCTGCCGCTCGGTCCGGACAACCGGAAGCGCCTGTAAATCTTCCATCCGCAGGAAATGTTGTCCCTTTAACGCCTCATCAACCGCATCAAGAATCTTATCGTACGCCGTTGTCCCTAACACGGCATCTACCTCAGGAATCTCATCGATGATTTCCTGCCTGTACCGCTCTGCAAGACATCCGGTTACAATCAGCGCTTTCACGTTTCCTGTTTTCCTGTACTCAGCCATCTCCAGAATGTTATCTACACTCTCCTGTTTCGCATCATGGATAAAGCAGCATGTATTAATAACGATAATATCTGCCTCTCGCTCATCGTCCGTCATTTCATAGCCTCTGGATGCGAGCAGTCCTAGCATCACTTCCGTGTCTACCAGATTCTTATCACACCCGAGCGAAATAAATAGTATTTTCATAAATCACACTCCAACTGTCAGAAAGGCAGATACCTGACGGCATCTGCCTTTTCCTGTTTTTCTTCTTACTCTTCTTCACCGGCGCTCTCAGCCAGAATCTTTAACTTTCCTTCGTTCAGCTCTTCAATTGCAATAGAGAGCGGTTTCTCACCCTCTTTTGCGCTAACTAACGGCATCTCACCGTCAATGAGCTGTCTTGCTCTCTTGGAAGTAGCCATAACAATTGAATAACGGCTGTTGACAATCTTTGTCTCGCCCTCTTCCACGTCTTTGTTTACGACCTTCATCAAATCAGTATAAGATGGATGTAACATAGTTTCTTATTCTCCTTTCAGACCTTTCAGTTCCTTCTTTATTCTTTCAATAAATGCTGTATTTCTCGAACATCTGAGATGCTCTCCCTGGATTACGGCATGCATCTGCTCCACACACTCATCTAATGTGTCATTGATAATGAGATAATCATATTCCTCCATGCCTTCTGCCTCTTCCGCCGCACGGCTCATTCTGGACTCAATGACATCCATCGTCTCTGTTCCCCTGCCGACCAGACGGTTCTTCAGCTCCTCCGCACCCGGCGGTGACACAAACAAAAGTAAGGTGTCCGGAAACTTTTCCTTCACCTTCAGCGCACCCTGAATCTCAATTTCCAGAATGACATCTTTTCCCTCATTTAACTTTTGCTCTACATACTTTCTGGGCGTGCCGTAATAATTTTCCACGTACTTAGCATACTCTATCAGTTCCTCTTTCGCAATCATTTTTTCAAATTCTTCTTTTGAAATGAAAAAATACTCTCTGCCGTGTTCTTCTCCTTCTCTCGGCTGTCTCGTTGTTGCGGAGATAGAAAGTGCATACCGCTCTTCATACCGGTTCAGAAGTTCTTTCATCAATGTACCCTTGCCGGCTCCCGAAAAGCCGGATACTACAATCAGAATCCCCTTTGTATTCATCGCAATCTCTCCATTTTCTATTTTCTTTCATTACTCAATGTTCTGAATCTGCTCGCGAATCTTTTCAATCTCTGTCTTGAGACCGATTGCATAATTGGAAACCTCCAGATCATTTGCCTTGGAGAGAATCGTATTCGCTTCACGGTTCATTTCCTGCGCAATAAAGTCCAGCTTTCGTCCGATGCCTTCCCGCTCTTCCAAAGTATCCCTCATATGGGAAATATGGCTCTTCAGACGCACCACTTCTTCATCGGTACAGATTTTATCTGCATACAGAATCACCTCGGCAGCCATCCTGCTCTCCTCAATCTGCGTGTCGGAAAGCAGCTCCTGTACCTTTTCCTCCAGCTTTGTCCGATATTCTGCGACAATCTCCGGGGAACGCCGCTCTATCGCGGCAACCAGTTCTTCCATTTCGGAAAGTTTCTGAAGAATATCTCTCTTCAGATTCCCGCCCTCGGTTGTCCGTGTCTCAACAAACTTGGAAAACGCTCCGTCTAAGGCTGCTTTTAATTCTTTCCAAAGCTCATCTTCGTCCTCTGATGCCTCTTCCATTGTAAGGACTTCCGGAAATCGTGCCAGTGCCGATACACGGATATCATTCTCAATCTGGAACTCTTCCTCCATCCTTCGGAAATATTGCATATACTCTTCCGCAAGCGCCGCATTATACTTCAGAGAGACCTGACTCTCGGCTGTATCTTCATATGTAATAAAGATATCAACCTTTCCACGGTTCGCGTACTGCTTCAGCAATGTACGAAGCGATGTCTCAAAAGAATTCAGTTTCTTTGGCATACGGATGCTGACATCCAGATAGCGGTGGTTCACACTTTTCAGTTCCACCGTAAACTTTCTGGAACCGGACTGATACTCATATCTTCCAAAACCTGTCATGCTTTTTATCATGCTATTCATCCTCTGTATTAGTTTTTTCGTTATTAGATTCCACTTATTATACAGCGAAACCACCAAAAAGGTCAACTGTTTCATGTTTTTTCCCATAACTGATGAAAATATGATACAATTCGCATAAGGCAGTTTCTTCGTAACCGCAGAAAGCTGCTGCGCATGGAGCGAAAAAACAAAGACAGGAAAGGACAATATATATGGCATTTGACGGAATTGTCGTGGCAAATCTCGTCCACGAATTAAAACAGGAACTGAATAACGGAAGGATTGCGAAGATTGCCCAGCCGGAAACGGACGAACTGCTTTTGACAATCAAAACCCCTGACGGGCAGAAACGCCTCTGCATCTCGGCAAGTGCATCTCTTCCTTTAATATATCTGACTGACACGAATAAACCAAGCCCGATGACGGCACCGAATTTCTGTATGCTGTTGAGGAAGCACATTGCAAACGGAAGAATTATCGATATCTGGCAGCCAAAACTGGAACGAATCATTCATTTTACGATTGAGCATCTTGATGAACTGGGTGACCTCTGCAGAAAAGATTTGGTTGTAGAGATTATGGGAAAACACAGTAACATCATTTTCTGCAACAACGAAGGCATGATCATTGACAGTATCAAACATGTCTCGGCTCAGATGAGCTCTGTCCGCGAGGTGCTTCCGGGACGGCAGTATTTTATCCCGGATACAATGAAGAAACACGACCCGCTGACGGTATCCGAGACGGAATTCATTGAGTCAGTCACTGAGAAACCAATGCCGCTTGCCAAAGCAATCTATACCAGTTTTACCGGAGTCAGCCCGGTTGTTGCAGAGGAAATCTGCTCTGTATCCAGTGTGGATTCTTCTATTACGCCGAAGGACTTGCCTGTTGATGTGCTGACACACCTGTACACGCAGTTTTCCATTTATTTTTCTGATGTGAAAGAAGGAAAGTTTTCTCCTGCCATTTACTATAGCGGAAAAGAACCAAAAGAGTTTTCTTCACTGCCACTGACGCAGTTTTCCGGGTATGCAAGAAATGAATTCCGTTCCATTTCCCATGTGCTGGAACTCTACTACTCCTCCCGGAATGCAATTACCCGCATCCGGCAGAAATCCACAGACTTACGGCATATCGTACAGACTGCGTTAGAACGTAACCGGAAGAAATACGATTTGCAGCTCCGCCAGTTAAAGGATACGGAAGGAAGGGACAAGTTCCGGGTATATGGGGAGCTCATCAACACCTACGGCTACAATCTGGAACCGGGTGCGAAAAAACTGGAAGCACTGAACTACTACGAAAACAAAATGGTTTCCATTCCTCTGGATCCTACAAAGACACCACAGGAAAATGCGCAGCGGTATTTTGATAAATATAACAAACAGAAACGTACCTTCGAGGCACTTTCCCGTCTTATTGAAGAGACTAAGGAAGAGATTGATTATCTGGAATCCGTACAGACCGCTTTGAACATCGCGCTTACTGAAGATGACCTCGCACAGATTAAGGAAGAACTGATTATCTCCGGATATATGCGCCGGAAGTTTATAAAGAAAAAAGTGAAGATTAAAAATCAGCCGCTCCACTATATTTCCAGTGACGGCTACCATATGTATGTCGGAAAAAATAACTTCCAGAACGAGGAACTGACCTTCCACTTTGCCGTTGGAAACGACTGGTGGTTCCATGCAAAGCAGGCTCCGGGTTCTCATGTCATCGTCAAAACCAACGGGGATGAACTGCCGGACCGCACGTTTGAGGAGGCTGGAAAGCTTGCAGCTTATTACTCCAGTATGCGGGATAAAGATAAGATTGAGATTGATTATGTAGAGAAAAAACACGTCAGGAAACCAAAGGGCGGAAAGCCGGGATTTGTCGTGTATTACACGAACTACTCTTTGATTATTGACAGCGACATCAGTGAGATTCAGGAAGTGTGAGGCAGACTTTAAAGTCAAAGACCCCGCTGCAGGCAACAGGGCATCAAATCTGACACGCCCCAAGGGGCGGGGTATTTTCATTCGATTGAGTAGGAGAAACTTTCCCAATTGGGGAAAGTTTCTCCTACCCGATTGGATTATCAATACTTTAGCCCCAATAAAATTGTACGTCCAAATCAGATACGATTCCCATACAGTGCATCAAACAGATGCACATGCTCCATATCAAACCCAAACCGTACCACATCTCCTTTACGGATGGCTGTACCCGCCTCGGTCCGCACCGCCACATCTCCCCCGTCATGTTCAAAATACAGGTAGGACTCAGAACCAAGCATCTCATACACCTGCACTTCACTGTCAAACCCAGACTCATCCGCAGATACAATCCGCATATCCTCCGGCCTTACTCCAACCGTCACTTCCTCACCCAGCATATGCTTCAACTGAATGTGCTGTGCCATTTCCTCAGATACCGGGATATCCTGCCCGCTGATGCGGATGCTCACCTGCTTTTTATGGTCCGCGACGCATTTTCCATGGAAGAAATTCATCGGCGGCATCCCGATGAATCCGGCAACGAACTGATTCGCCGGTTTCTGGTATAGCTCCTGCGGAGTTGCAATCTGCTGGATTTCGCCGTCTTTGAGCACCACAATCTTGGTCCCAAGTGTCATCGCCTCGGTCTGATCGTGCGTCACATAAATAAATGTCGTTTCCAATTCCCGGTATAATTTCAGAATCTCTCCACGCATCTGGTTTCTCAGTTTTGCATCCAGATTGGATAGCGGTTCATCCATCAGAAATACTTTTGGATGACGCACGATAGCTCTTCCCATTGCAACTCTTTGTTTCTGTCCCCCTGATAATTCTGAAGGTTTACGATCGAGAACCCCTTCCAGTCCAAGTGTTCTTGCTATTTCTTCCACTTTCTGTCTGCGTTCTTTTTTCGGTACTTTTTTCAATCGGAGACTATACGCCATATTCTCTGCCACGGTCATATGTGGATAAAGCGCGTAATTCTGGAATACCATGGCAATATCACGGTCACATGACGGGACATCATTCATCTTCTTCCCGTCAATCAGAAGTTCCCCATCCGAGATGTTCTCCAGTCCCGCAATCATCCGCAGCGTCGTTGACTTTCCGCATCCGGACGGACCGACAAAAATCACGAATTCCTTATCTTTAATATCCAGGTGGAAATCTTTTACCGCATCCACTCCGTCATCAAATTTTTTATATATATGTTTCAACTGAATTTCTGCCACAGTTCTTCCTCCATTTCATTCTCACACTTTAACTTCCGCCTCAATAATATCCGGCAGCTCTCCAATAGAATCCAGCACGTAATCTGCCTCTCCATGAAAATCTTCTCTCGAGCTGACACCACTCAATACACCAATTGCAATTCCGCCGTTTTCTTTTGCAAACACAATATCATTGTATGTATCACCAACGACAGCGATTTCATTTGCATCCAGTCCGGTCTGCTCTTTGAACCGTTCAAACATATCAGGTGCCGGTTTGGGCTGCATAATCCCATCGTCTGCTCCGACATAATCAAACTCCTGCAGAACATTGAGCTTTGCCAGACAGGCAGTGGCGGAGCCTACTGTATCTGCCGTTGCCAGACCGATTGCAATCCCACATTCCTTCAATGTCTCTATCAGCTCTTCTACATTTACAAACTGCTGGTAATCCGCACCGTTTCCGGTTACATTTTCCACGAACAACGTTTCTATCTGCTGCCGGACTGCTTCCGCATCTAAATAGATTTGTCTTTCTTCCAGTGCCACGCTGATGTCTTTGGCTATCTCTCCATACGATTTGTAAGCAAGCGCCCCTTTCGGGTCTACTTTCTCTTTCTCGATTCCAATGACCTGCTGAATATATTCCTGCATCTCTGCTGTCGGCTCAATCCCATTATGTCTTAAGAATACCGGAACGGTCTCCAATGCAGCTTTCAGCCAGAGAGCGAAAAAGTCAATTAACGTTCCGTCTTTATCAAATAAGATTCCTTTAATCATTGCATTCCTCTCCCTACGAATATTCTGCACCTTCCAGACAGGTTTCTGCGGCCTCGCCAAATGTTGTATACACGGATACCTTTCTTCCGGAATAAATCGGATTTACCACTCCGAGGAGCATCCCGTCTTTTCCACGCACTTCCATACGTGCCCACTGCCACTTTTCCCTGTCAAATGAGAATTCTACGTCAGCAGCCCAGCCCGCATCACCTGTTTGTTTTACAACGGCCGGAATGTGTTTCATATTCTTGACAAGAAATACCTGAGGCACTCTACTTTCATCAAAGAACCCTGCATCCCCGGTGATATCCAGATGGATGGAAATCTGTTCCACATCTGCGCTGTCAATACACTCTCCCGGATAATATACTTTTCCGCCCGCCTGAATGGCCGGTATTACTTTGATAAATCTCGCCACGACTGTATGACCGTTTTTCACTGACTTCACCAGATTATTCGGCGTCAGCTTTTCGCAGTACACATAGGTCCCCGGGTCTCCGGCAATCGATGGGTATTCTGCGTTCTCATAGCGTTCATCAATCAGGTTGTGGGAATCACTTCCTCCAACCGCCGTAATCTGGTGACCATCCTCCCAAAGTACATCAAAAAAGCGGACTGCAGCTTCATTTGCCGCCGGAGAATCCGGATAGGTCGGATCATTGATGATTTCCAGACAATCGATATCTGCCAGTTTTGTGTCGGCATAGCGCCAGCTCCAGATTGTGAGGAACGGATGATTGATACTGACAAGCCACTGTTCTTTCTTTGCCTCCCGCATTGTCTGGCTAACCAGTCCATCTACCAGTGAATCCCCGTTGTGTCCTACAATCTCATACAGTTTCGATGGAAGTCTTGTAATTCCAAACAAATTAAAATGTCCCTTGTCTGTCGTCACTTCAATTCCCGGTAAAATGCACCGGCTCGTTGCTCTCCATCCGGTGTGCATCAGATTATGCTCGGTCGGAACATAAAAGTCCAGTCCGCTGTCATCCGCCTTCTTCATGGCATTTGCCACAGTTTCTTTTCCGTCAGACAGGCGGGTATGCGTGTGGAAATCTCCTTTGAACCACCCTGCGCCTGCACGGTAAACCTGATTCCAGTTGTATTTCTCACTGGATAGCGTCAGACCTTTCCCTTCCTCCAGCCAGCACCAGTTTCCCATCGGCTCGGTTATCTCTGTCGGCTCATCTGTAAGCAGCGCCTTGATTTCCACCCGCTTTTCTCCCAGTTTCTGTGCCACGTATTCGGTAAACACACCTACGATAATCTGCCATTCCCCCGGCATAATCTCTCCGGGGACTCCGCCGATCGTCGTGTCTGACGGTCCGGAGCCGATACATAACTTCTGTTCTCCGTATCCAAGCAGCTTTTGAAACCGGATATTCCCCATTGCATCCCGCACAATTAAAAATGCCATATACCTGCATATTTCGGGGATTTCCATCACGATATGAAGTTGTTTATAAGAAGAAGGAATCTCGATGGATTTCTTCTGAATATTTGCCGTTTCACGGCTGATTGTATAAATTCTTGTTTCTTTCATTCTCTTTTCCCGGTCAAGCGGATATCTGCTGTCCGCCGTGCTTCTTGTACTGTTTTCTGTACTTCAATTATTGAATTGCATCCAGTGCTTCCTGCGCTGTTTTCTGCGCCTCATCCAACGCTTCTTTTGCAGGAATATTCTCCAGCTCTACTTTATCTGCCGCAACCGTAAGCGCATCAAGAATCTTTCCTCCGGTCGGATCGACCAGTGCCGCAGAGCCATGGGATGCCTGCCGGAGCGGTACCAGTGCCTGTGGGTTTTCTTCCGCATAGGTTTTGAACTCTTCTACATCCTGCGTAGACTTACGAACTGCGACATATCCTGTATTCATAGACCATTTTGCCTGATTTTCCGGCGTCGTGAAGAATTTCATAAAGTCATATACCCCTGCCTTTTCTTCATCGCTGGAACCGTTCAGCATAACATACTGCAGAGCATCTGCCGTCGGAGCGGACGGATTGCCGTTGAACCCCGGCTGTTCCATCGCACCTACGATACTAAAGTCCAAATCCGCCTGGTCTCCTGAAGAGCCTGTATATCCGCCTGCCTTGTTCTGAAGAACATCGTCAATGGTTGTATACCAGTATTCCCAACCCTGTCCTCCGGAATTTACTTTCATAATTTTATCATCGTGCAGCCATGTACGGAAACTTTCCCATACTTCTACCCACTCATCCGAGTTAACCATGACTTTCTTTCCATCATCACTTAACAACTGTGCCCCATTACTGAGTGATGCATCCACAAGGTTTCCTAATCCCCACATTGGCTCCCATCCAAAGAAAGAACCGTCTGGTTTGGTCATTTTCTTTGCTGCTGCCGCAAGATCCTGCCATGTCTTAATACTATCTGGAGTAATTCCCGCTGCCTCAAAAGCCGCTTTATTATAGTAGAGTACCTGTGTCGTTCCGTATGCCGGCATTGCAAACATTTTTCCGTCATCATCAAAGCCATGATCATAGAATACACTCAGATAATCATCCTTATCAAAATCAGAATCTTCCTCAACAAACTCATTCAAATCGGCAACCAGATTTTTTTCCGAAAGGTTCCTTGATTTATCTGGGTCCAGAAGCGCGATATCCGGTGCATTCTTTCCTGCGATACCAGCCTGCAGTTTTTCATATGTTTCTGTGTAGTCTGCCTGCGTCGTTGTCTTGATCTCATATTCATCCTGTGATGCATTATAATCATCTACAATTCCCTGCAATACATTCACTGCTGTCTTACCGCCTGAATACCAGAAATCAATCTGAATCTTTCCATCACTTGTCCTTGTCGGCCCGTTGGAGGCTCCTTTTCCGCATCCTGCAAGAAGGGATGCCGTCATTGTCATTAATAATACTGCTGATACTACTTTCTTCTTCATGTCTCGTCTCCTTTTCTACATGTGTTTTTTCACCATACAGATTGTTCCATAATCTGTATTCATGTGCAGATTCTTCTGTATTTCGAATAATTTACCCCTTCATACCTGTGTCTCCGCCGATTCCGCTGATAAACCATTTCTGGGTAAATGCAAACAAAATCAACAGGGGAAGTACAATCAGTGCGCTTCCTGCCATAACCTTTGGCCATTCTGTCCCATAGGAACCACCTTCGATAAAGAATTTGCGAAGTCCCTGTGACACCATCATTTTCTCATCGGAATCCGTAATCAACGACGGCCACATATAACTGTTGTAGCAGGTAATAAAATTCATCAATCCCATTGTAATAAAGGATGGTTTTGTCATTGGGCATACTACCTTCCAGAGTATCGTCCAGTGGTTTGCGCCGTCGATTCTTGCCGCCTCAATCAGCCCTTTCGGCACTTGCATAAATGCCTGCCTCAGTAAAAAAATCCCGAAAATGCTGATACAGTTTGAAATAATCAGCCCGGTAAATGTATTCAGCAGATTCCAGTTTGCAAGAATAATATACGATGGGATATACGTTGCGGCTGTTGGCAGCATATAAGTTCCCATAATCACTGCAAACAATGCATTTCTCCCTTTAAAAGCCATGAACACAATCGCATAAGCAATCATCGCACCTGTCACAATCTGAAGGACAAGCGTAACCACCGATATAAATAAACTGTTTCCGACATATTTTAGCAGCGGGGAATGGAAAACTACATCCACAAAATTCTGCCACTGGTATTCTTTTGGGAAAAATGCCCCCACATCCATAATTTCTGCCTTTGTTTTCAGGGCGCTCAATAACATCCATATAAAAGGAAATATCGTGAACACACTGAAAATGAAAAGGACAATAAACTTTCCCGTCTTTTTAAATATTCTTTCTATCTTCATCTCCCACAACATATCCTTTCTCTAATAATGTACCCATTTTTTCGATGCAGTGAACTGTACCACTGACAGAAGCACGGTAATGATAATCAGAACAATTGCCACTGCCGTTGCCTGTCCCATATTAAATTCCTGAAAACCAAGCTGGTAATACATATACAGCAATGTCCTCGTACTCCCGGACGGCCCTCCCTGTGTCAGAATCTGAATCTGGTCATACGCCTGAAGGGAATTGACCATCGTTATAATCACAAGAAAAAATGTAGTCGGTGAGATACATGGTATCGTAACATCCCGGAACCTCTGCCAGCTCTTCGCCCCATCCAGTCCGCTTGCCTCATAAAGCTCCGCCGGAACCTTTTCCAATGCGGACAGATAGAAAATCATCGCATAGCCGAGGCTCTTCCACACCGTTACGATAATCACTGCCAGCATCGCAGTATCAGAACTTTTAATCCACTGCAGCGCGGGGAGTCCGAAAAGGTTCAGGACTGTATTGGCGATACCTGTTCCCGGCTCATAAATCCACGTCCATACGATGGACACCGCAACAGTCGGAGTTATCCATGGCGAAAACAGAATGAACTGTACAATCCCTTTTCCCCGGAACGCCTTCTGCATCAAAAGTGCCAGCATCAGACCTAGGACAATCGTCGGAATCAGTGTACCGACGGTAAATACAACCGTATTCCATAACGCATCATAAAATCTTGCATCTTTAAACAAAGCTGTAAAGTTTCCAAACCCTACAAAATCATACGTTGGCGACATATAATCCCAGTTCGTAAAACTGATAAATATGGACCGCAGAATCGGATAAATCCAAAATACAATCAATGGAATCAGCGCCGGCAGCACGAACAGCCATGCACTTCCCATTCGTTTCAGGTCTACTTTGTTTTTCATAACATCTTTTCCTTCCTCCGTTTTCTCTTTCGGACAATCTCTGCCACTTTGACTTTCCCATCCATATTCCGGTCATTTTCCAGAGCTCCCTGTGTTGTGACTGTTCCGATTGCGCCTGTTACAATCACTTCACAATACCGCTTTGCTCCCACAAGCACTTCTCCGTCTGCACCAAGCAGTACAAGAAGTTTTAGGTAAAACAGGAAACATACACTCGTAATAAGGAGTCCGGCTAGAATCAGCATCGAAATGGGAAAGCACCTTTTAAAATTTTCTTCAGCATAATATTTCCTTTCTACGTATCCGTCTTACCGAACACGTTTACGATAATAACATATGGTTTTTTCATGAATCATCAAATCCAAGTAAAATTTTTGTTAATGGGATTTTCGAAAAAAATGTGTAAAAAAAGCTCTTCGGAGCATTACTCCGAAAAGCTTTTTATCATCTCGCACGTTCCGAGATATCTTCCTCGAATTCTTTTGTTGATTTCGTAAGCTGTTTGCTAAACCTCTCCATATCACTTTCCATGAGAGCAGCACACAGTGCGTCCACGAAAGCAATCTGTGAAATACGTGTGGAAATCCATTTACTTACTTTATTCAACTGTATGGTCGGAGTCAGAAATATATAGTCTGCATCTTTCGCAAGCGAAGACATCTCATCTCCTGTCACTGCGATTGTGACCGCGCCGCTCTTCTTTGCAGCGGAAAGCGCATCGATTACCGCTGTTGTCTCACCGGATATGGAGAAACCGATTGCAACGTCTTTTTTATCCAAATGCCCCGCACTGATTTTCTGAAAAAATAAATCTGAATAATTCCGGCTTGTCAGCCCGAGATGCAGGAAACGTCCTGACAATTCTGCCGCTGCATTTGCCGAATTGTCTGTCCCGTAAACATCGATTAGTTTTGCCTTCTTGATAATCTTAACCACCTGACGTATCTGGTCCATATCAAGCAGTTTTGCCATATCCGAAATCATCTGCATATCATCATAGATGGTCTGTAATACAACAGACTCCTTCTTCCGGCGTCCTGCTGTCCCATCCGGCGCATGTAATCCGGATTCTTCCTTTTTTCCGTTCTCTTTCCACACCTGCTGCTGAAACTCCGTCCAGCCATGATATCCACAACATTCCAACATCCGAAGAATGGTCGGCTGTCCCACGTTTGCCCTTGCCGCACATTCACGAATCGTTATGCTCCCTACGTCTTCCTCATGTTCCAACATATAATCTGCTGCAATCTTCTGCCCTTTGCTCAAAGAGGGGTAATATAATTTGATATTTAGTTTCCACATAGTATGTCCCCATCCCATTGTGGAGCATTGCTCCGTTTTTCTTTGCTTAAAAATACATCACGGTTACATCCTGATAATGGCACGACTTTCATAAATCAGTTTCCTTTACGAAGATTTAACTTCTTTCCCGTGGAACAGATATTGGATTACACTGCATTTTGCACGTCCTCCGGCACAACAATCGGTTCGACATGATTATATCCGTCAAAAACCAGCTCAATTGTAAAGTCATTGACTTCTGTTGTCTCATCGTATGCATCATACAAGTTATTCAGCGCATCCGTCATATCTACGATAATTCTTGCAGGAAGTTTCTCTTCCTTATATATATCCATTGTAACCGGAATACTAAGTTTGCCGATGGCATCCTCATCCGGAAGTTCTACCAGCCCATATGCATGAAATGTATCGCTGCCAAGCAGAGCCATCAGACTTTTCCCCGTGACATCCCCATACATCTCGTAACACTCTTTATCCTCTACTTTTACAGGCTCATCCGCCAGCCGGAACTTTTCGACGGCATCACTTAATTCACTCATGAACTCCGAATCCATTGAAAACCCGCTGTCCGAAGAGGAGGTATCTTTAATCCAGTTTCCGTCCATACCGCTGTATGTCACTTGTTTTCCGTCTTCCGGCACCTGATAAACCTCCATCTCGCTGTCCAGCTTAATCCCCCTCAGATTCAGAGAAGCGGTTCCTTTCGCATGTCCTGCCCGTGGTTCTGACGTGTTCTGCATCTCCATATTCATTGAGATTTCCGTCACTTTTACGATATCTTCCATCTTAATGTCCATATCCACTGTATTGGAAAACGACGTAATACCTGTCATGTTCTTTACAACAGAACGCATTAGCTTCCTCGGAGTCATCTTACCGATGCATCCGGTCAGCACCACCATACATAACAGAACACACAACAGGATTCTGTACATGGCTGATGCCGTCTTTACTAGTTGTTTCATTTTGTCTACCTTTTACTCTTCCCGCCCAAGCAGATAATCAATAAACTGCTGTGCCGTTCTTCCGGACAGCCCGCCGTGAGAAAGCTCCCACTTATTTGCTTCCAGTAAAAGCTCCTCCTCCGGCATTTCAATATGATTGCTCTTTGCCAGTTCTTTTACAATCTGCTGGAACTCTTTTTTGCTCGGTGCACCATAATAGATCGTCACACCAAATCTGGCTACCAGTGATAGTTTTTCCTGCACGGTATCATTTGTATGCATATCCTCATCACGGTCTGCTTTGTCCTTAAATGACTCACGAATCAGATGGCGGCGGTTGGAAGTCGCATAAATCAATACATTGTTTGGTTTCTTCTCCAGCCCGCCTTCGATGACTGCCTTCAAATATTTGTATTCGATTTCAAATTCTTCGAAAGATAAATCATCCATATAAATAATGAATTTGTAATTGCGGTTTTTAATCTGTGCGATGACATCATTCAAGTCCTGAAACTGATGCTTGTACACTTCAATCATGCGGAGTCCCTGATTATAATACTGGTTTAGGATTGCTTTGATTGAAGAGGATTTTCCGGTACCGGCATCTCCGTAAAGCAGACAGTTATTTGCCTGTTTTCCCTCAACAAATGCTTTCGTATTGTCAATCAGTTTTTTCTTCGCAGTCTCATATCCAATCAGGTCATCCAGATGCACATGTGCAATATTGGTAATCGGGACAATTTCCGCGCTGCCTTCCTGCGGATGCTCTACGCGGAATGCCTTGTGAAGCCCAAGCTTACCAACACCAAATTCCTTATAAAACTGCGTCAGACGCTCTTTAAAACCTTCCGCCGTCGCTGCACTCCCAAGCGCTCTGCTCAAATCACAGATACGGTCGCGGACACGTTTGTTGAACACCTTGCTTCCTTCATTTACATTTTTATATTCCATAAGGATGGACATGCAATCTGCATTCAGCACATTCATCATCGGTCGGAAATCATAGTCAAACAACTCCTTGAATACCATAAAATCATGCAGTGCAATTTCATTGATACTGCCTTCCACCGTCCCCACAATCTCGCAGGAAGTGCTGTATGCATTCTCATCACTTGCAAGAAGAAATGTCAGATATGTGTGCCACAGATTGCCCTCAAATCCATGACTGACGGAAATCTCCAAAAGTTCGTTGATACACTCAAACAGCAGACCCCTCAAATCTTCCTGATTATAATACTCGTTATCGCAGTTATCCATTAAAAATGTCATATCCTGAAGGATTTCCCCAAAATCCATATTTTTATATAGCATTAATTCATTGGTACGCATAATAAACTCCTCTTTTCTTACTTGTAATCTGCTTTTTCTTATGCTGTTGGGGGGCAAAAGGTACTATAATTAGTAATTACCAAGAATCCGCAAATTCCTTGCCTCTTCCCTTAATCCGCGAAGAGCATTCTTCACTGCCGGTTCTTCCATATTCCCCTCAAAATCCACAAAAAAGCGGTATTCCCAGTTCTTGCCCTCAATCGGACGGGACTCAATCTTTGTCATATTCAAATCATTATAAATAAAATGGGAAAGAATCCGGTACAGAGAACCACTCTCATGAGGCAACTCAAAACAAATACTTATTTTGGACGCCTCGTGCAAATATACTTTCTGGTTCGTCACGATAACAAATCTTGTCGAATTGTCCGGCTCATCATTCAGATTATCTGCCAGTACACTCAATCCATGCACTTTTGCCGCATAAGCACTGCACACTGCCGCCTGTGTCTTATCTTTCTCCTCAAATACCTTCTTTGCCGCAACCGCTGTATTTACGACACTGATTTGCTGCCAGTCTGCATGTTCATCCAGAAAATGCGTTGTCTGCATCAGTGCTTCTGCCTTCGAATACACCCGCTGGATATCCTCCAGTTTTGTTCCCGGAACGCCAGCAAGCGTGTGAGTAATCGGAATAATGGTCTCCGCCACGATATAATTTTCAAATTCGACCAATAAATCATACATCTCATTGACCGCCCCGGCAGATGAATTTTCAATCGGGAGCACTGCATAATCTGCTGCACCTTCCTCAATTGCCTCCATTGCATCACGGAATGTCCGCACATGGAATCCGTTGCAGTTTTCCCCAAAGTAATGCTGCATCGCCGCCTGACTGTATGCACCTTCCACACCCTGGAATACAACTCTCGCCTTTTCCTTTTCCAAAGATTCAATCTCGATAAATGGAAGGCGTCCTAATGCCCCCGCCTCAACCAATTGCTGATACTGCAGCTTCCTGCTCATCGACATCAACTGTGTATACAGCTCTTGAATTCCTTTTTTATTAAAATCGCCGGACACTTTTGATGCCACATCAGCCAGCTTATTCTTCTCACGCTGCCTGTCCAATACCTTTTTCCCGCTCTTTACTTTATATTCTCCGACTTCTCCGCAGACTCTCATACGTTCTTCATAAAGTCTGACAATCTCGTTGTCTATTTTATCCAACTGTACCCTCAATTCCTCCAGTGTAGCCATGCTTAATCTCCTTTTTACATGATATGCCCGGTATATCGCAGCATTTTGTTTGTGCCGTGCCGGTGCACCAATCCCAATGATAGCACATTTTTCTGCCAAAATCTACGTCCCCGCCACACACTTTTTGATGTTTTGGAAAATGCTGTTGAAAATCTCCAGATTGTGTTATATTATGATTAGAGTGTCAGAACTACTTACGGATTGTTTTGCTGCTTTGCTGCTTCCACAATCCTGCCCTACATTCGGAATCCGTGGAGCCTCTTCTCCACTTCTTCCCCCTGTAGGGGCGCGTCATAAATCCATTCTCCCACTTACGTGCAAGCACGACGTGTGAGATGGCTTTTGACGCTGTAATCATATTATAAATAAGAATATCTTATAGGAGGTACTACTATGAACGTTACTGAATGTATCAAAAGCAGAAGAAGTATCAGGAAATACAAGCCAGACGCGATTGACCATTCTATTATTGATTCTATTGTTTCTACAGCATCTTACTCTCCTTCTTGGAAGAATACACAGATTACCCGTTATATTGCAATTGAAGATTCTTCTATTTTAAGTACGATTGCCGAGCAGTTTGTGCCTGATTTTAATGCCAAAATCATTCGCCAGGCGCCGATGCTAATTGCTGTTACTTATGTGAAAGGCAGATCCGGATTTGAACGTGACGGTTCTTTCTCAACTAAAAAGGAAGACCGCTGGCAAATGTTTGATGCAGGAATCGCATCCATGAGTTTTTGCCTTGCCGCAGAAGAACATGGACTCGGGACGGTTATCATGGGCGTATTTGATGAAGACGGAATCACCGGACTGCTGCAGATTCCGGAGGACCGGGAACTCGCCGCACTGATTGCCATCGGATATCCGGATATCAGTCCACAGGCTCCAAAACGTAAAACGGTTGACGTTTTACTTCAATACAAGTCAAAGACCGCGCCGCAAGCAGCGGGACATCAAATTTGACAAGCTTCGAGGGACGGGGTATTTGGTCTACGCTCCGTTTCGGCCGGTGCTAAACGAGTGTCACAGGCACTCAGCACCCCTCGCGGCAGCCGCCAAATATCCATACAAGCACGGCTACTTGGCCCGTTGCCCGCGGGAATAAAGAAAAAATTACATTTAAGCACAACTAACATTTAGGAGGTTACAATATGAGACATTTGATGAGTCCTCTGGACTTTTCCGTCGAAGAACTGGATCAGCTTTTGAATCTGGCACAGGACATTGAAAAAAATCCCGCGAAATATGCACATGCATGTGACGGAAAAAAACTCGCGACATTATTTTATGAACCAAGTACACGTACCCGTTTGAGCCATGAGGCAGCCATGCTTAATCTTGGCGGAAATGTAATGGGATTTTCTTCCGCAGACTCCAGCTCTGCCTCAAAGGGAGAGAGCGTATCCGATACTATCCGCATGATTTCCTGCTACGCTGACATCTGCGCTATGCGTCATCCGAAAGAGGGTGCGCCAATGGTTGCCTGCCAGCACTCTTCCATTCCGATTATCAATGCCGGGGACGGCGGACATCAGCACCCGACACAGACACTGACTGACCTGCTGACTATCCGCAATGTCAAAGGCCGTCTGGACAATATGACCATCGGTCTCTGCGGCGACCTGAAATTCGGGCGTACCGTTCATTCCCTGATTCACGCACTTGTCCGCTACTCTGGCATCCGTTTTGTCCTGATTTCCCCGGAAGAGCTGAGGCTGCCGGATTATATGCGTCAAGATGTATTAGATAAGAAAGATATTCCATATAAAGAAGTTGTTCGTCTGGAAGACGCGATGCCGGAACTTGATATTTTATACATGACACGTGTACAAAAAGAGCGTTTCTTCAACGAAGAAGATTATGTCCGCATGAAAGATTTCTACATCCTCGATAAAAAGAAGATGGGGCTTGCCCGCAAGGACATGTATGTTCTCCACCCACTGCCGCGTGTCAACGAGATTTCCGTTGAGGTCGATGATGATCCACGCGCCGCATATTTCCGTCAGGCACAGTATGGCGTCTATGTAAGAATGGCGCTGATTCTGACACTGCTTGACATACATGTAGACTGATTCGCAGATTCATAGAAAGAAAAGAGGGATATCACATGGTAGAAAATACATTGTCTGTCGGAAAGATTTCCGAAGGATTTGTTCTGGACCATATTGAAGCGGGAAAGAGCATGGAAATTTATAAATATCTGCATTTGGATAAACTTGACTGCTGCGTTGCAATTATTAAAAACGCAAAAAGCAGTAAAATGGGACGAAAAGATATTATGAAAATCGAATGCCCGATTGATTTCATGGACTTGGACATCCTCGGGTTTATCGACCATAATATTACGGTCAATATCATCCAGAATGAAAAAATCGTGGAAAAGAAGCTGCTGAAACTTCCGCGGGAAATCAAAAACGTTATCCGCTGCAAAAATCCGCGCTGTATCACCTCCATCGAGCAGGGACTCGACCATATCTTTGTCCTGACCGATGAAGAAAAGCAGGTATACCGCTGCAAGTACTGCGAAGAGAGATACCGCAGCAATAAATAAACAGATTATTTTAACCGGGACGTTAAATACTCCGCAGTGAATAATTATAAAAATGTTTTGTTTTATATGCAAAAAGTAACCGTATGGGGCAGCCGATTTTCACGAAACTGCCCGTACGGTTGTTTTTTTATTCTATTAATCATCCGATTCCCCAAATAAGAATAATTCCTGTATTACTTCCCGAACTGTAGAAATCCGGTTCAGATACTGTGCGTTATCTCCGCAGAACACCAATCCGTTCTCCACATCTCCTTCCACCGAACGAATCAATGCCTGTGTGATACAGTACGGTGTTTCTTTCGGATTACACTTCTCAAGACAGCGGTAACACTTGATAATATTTTCTTTCTTCTCCTTGATTCTGTCCAGAAAAGAATTATGTATCGCCCTTGCAGGCATCCCGACCGGGCTGATTACAATCTCGATATTCTCCGCTTTCGCATCGACATATGCCTGTTTAAATGCATCTGCCGCATCACATTCTACGGTTGTGACAAACGGTGTTGCAATCTGCACGCCATCTGCCCCAAGTGCAAATGTATGTTCCACCTGCTCCGCATTCATGATTCCACCGGCGACAATCACCGGAACCGTGACCTGATATTTCTCTGCATAGCCTTGCACACATGCAATAATTTTCTGAATTTCCCTGTCATACTTATCATCAAAGTCTGTATCCTTAACATGCTCCAATTCTTCCTCCGAGAATCCAAGATGCCCGCCCGCGTGTGCGCCTTCAATCACAATAAAATCCGCAGTCCGTTTATACCGTTTGTCCCACATTTTTAAAATAATCCGTACTGCTTTCTCGGAAGAAACAATTGGTGCAATCTTCGTATCCGTCCCCTCCACATATTCCGGCATATTTATCGGAAGCCCTGCCCCCGAAATAATTACATCTGCACCAGCAGCCGCAGCAGTACGCATATAAGTCTCATATCCGGCAGTTGCAACCATAATGTTGAACCCAACTAAACCTTTACAATTGCCATGCTCATCTGCTGCGATTCTTCTCGCCTTTTCAAGTTCCTGTTCCATTGCACGCAGGTTTGCTTTTCTGGCGTCTTGTTCAAAATCCGGTTCCCGGAATCCAATCTGCGCCGTAGAGATAATCCCGATTCCCCCTTCTTTCGCAACAGCTCCCGCAAGCCCGGACAAACTGACTCCAATCCCCATGCCCCCCTGAATCAAAGGCAGCTCCGCTTTTTTATTTCCAATTTGTAATCCGCACATATTCATTTTGCTTTTACTCCTAAATAATTTTATTTTAAAAGTATTATAGTATAAGTGATTTTTATTGTCAATACATGTAGTATTGAAAACTATTTTGTGCACCCGTGTACCGATATGTTCATTTTCAGCTAAATAACGCAGAACGAATTTTCAGGGAACTGAGGCGATGCTTAGTAGACATTGTACTAAATGGTGTGGGTAAGGCTGAATGATTGTAAGTAAAAAATGAGGGACATATAGTATAGAGCTGCGTAAACAGACAAATTACTATATGTCCCTCCCCGCGGTTGGTACCACATAAAAAATCAGCACTCTTCCGCGATCTTGTAGATTAATTTTTCCGTATCATCCCACCCAAGACATGGATCGGTGATTGATTTTCCATATACCATATCGGAGTCGATACTCTGGCAGCCCTCTTCCAGATAACTCTCAATCATAACACCTTTGATGAGCTTTTTCAGTTCCGGATTATAATTCCTGCTATGCAGCACTTCACTCGTAATACGAATCTGCTCCCTGAATTTCTTATTGGAATTGGAATGGTTCGCATCAATGACTGCCGCCGGGTTTTTCAGCTCCATTTTCTGATACATCATAAGTAAACGCACCAAATCTTCATAGTGATAGTTTGGAATACAAGTGCCATACTTATCCACACCGCCACGCAAAATCACGTGGGCAAGTTCGTTTCCATCGGTTGTCACGTCCATACCGCGATAAATAAATGTGTGGCTGTTCTGCGCTGCAACAACAGAATTGAGCATTACAGAAAAGTCTCCGCTGGTTGGATTCTTCATTCCGATTGGAATGTTCATCCCGCTGGCAGTCAGGCGGTGCTGCTGATTCTCTACAGAACGTGCGCCGATAGCCTCATAGGAAAGGATGTCATCCAGATAACTTCTGTTTTCCGGATAGAGCATTTCATCTGCCGCTGTCAATCCGGTCTCTTCGATTGCACGGATATGCATCTTGCGGATGGCAATAATTCCCGCCAGAAGATCCGGCGCTTTATCCGGTTCTGGCTGGTGAAGCATTCCCTTATATCCGGAGCCGGTTGTCCTTGGCTTATTCGTGTAAATTCTAGGAATAATCATCAGGCGGTCTGAAACTTTCCCATTGACCTTTGCGAGGCGGTTCACATATTCACACACCGCGTCCTCATTATCAGCGGAACACGGTCCAACCAGTACGATAAACTTATCGGATTTTCCTGTGAAAATATCACGGATCTCGGCATCCCGTTGTTTTTTGATTTTAATTATCTTATCTGAAAGCGGATATTCTGCCTTTAAGTCAGCAGGCAGCGGAAGCTCCGCATTTACTTTCATTCCCATTATTCTTCTCCTGTTTCTTAATATGTTAAGCAAGACGATGAGCCGGGTTATGTCGTTGGACAATCATCTATCTAGGCCTGACGTCACCGTCGGGCTCAAGCGACCTACCTAAAGCGTGACGGGCAGCCACATTGCTTTTATCCGGTCTTGCTTCGGATGGGGTTTACATGTGCCCTCTCTGTTACCAGCGAGGCGGTAGTCTCTTACACTGCCTTTCCACCCTTACATGTGTATGCACATGCGGTTTATTTCTGTTGCACTTTCCTTAGAGTCACCTCTACCGGACGTTATCCGGCATCCTGCCCTGTGAAGCCCGGACTTTCCTCGCCTGCGGCCTTTCGGCACATGCAGCCGCGATTGTCTGTCTTACTTAACACAGTTTTAAATTTTATCATGTTTTTTATTGAAAGTCCAGACCTTCATCTGCAATCAGCGAATTTCCATCTGCCGCTGTCGTTGCCAGCTCATCACACCGCTCATTCTGCGGATGCCCGTCGTGTCCCTTCACCCAGTGGAACTGCACATCATGCCGCCCTTTTACCGCAAGCAGGCGTTTCCACAAATCAACATTTTTTACAGGTTCGTTCTTCCCCCTCCTCCAGTTTTTTTTCAGCCAGCCGTCCACCCAGTGCTGGTTGAATGCATCGACTACATATTTGGAATCCGAATATACATCCACCCGGCATGGGCGGTTCAGAGCTTCCAGTCCGACAATCACCGCCATCAGCTCCATCCGGTTATTCGTTGTCTTCCGATACCCCTGAGACATCTCCTTTTTGTGCAACTGTCCTTTTGTATCAACGTATTCCAGAACAGCGCCGTATCCGCCCGGTCCATCCGGGTTTCCGCGTGCCGCACCATCCGTATATAACTTCACTTCCATAAATACTCCTGCCCTTCCCTCTCAATCCGCACAATCCGGTCCAGATATGGCTGTACCTCCGGCTGCCGTTCCAACCAGTCAAATACTTCGTATTTTTCCCAAAAGTGCATGGGAAATACGATGCTTGTCTCTGTCTGCTTCATGAAATAATCCAGTCCCAGGAAGTACTCCTTCTCCAGTCTTGGATCAACCGGAATAAATGCTGCATCAATATACATTCCCTTCATGCGGTCAATCTCTCTTCGGTAGTCTGCCCCCATCGTCCGATTGTAAGCTTCACTCTCATCTTCCCAGTGCCACCAGTTCAAATCTCCCGCATGGTAAAACGTTTTTCCCGCATATCCTACAAGAAATGCCACTCCTTCATCGGTGGAATGTAAGGTCTGGATTTTGCAGTTATCCAGTTCGAGTTCCTGACCGGCAGACATCCGGTGCACGGACTTCGTCTCCTCCGTCCGAATATCATCTGATAAAATATATTCGATATGCGGAAACTCATCTCTCAACTGAAAAATGCTCTTTTCAAAATGGTCATAGTGTCTATGGCTTACAAATACATACAGCTTTTTTTCTGCTGCCATCACCGGAATCTCTCCCCGATAATAATCAAACAAAAACCCGGCGTCGTCCATTTCCAAAAAAAATCCACTCTGACTTAAATAGGTTACTTTCATCATATATTCATTGTCTCCACTGCCTGCACAAGCTCTGGGAGAATGTACTCCAGACTGTCTTTTGCAGCCTTTTCGCTCTCCTGTAAATTAATCATCAGTGTCCGGTTGCGGATTCCCGCTGCGGAACGATTCAGTATCACTTTCTTCGTGTACCGAATGTTATATGCCCGGATTGCCTCCGGAATTCCCGGAAGCAAACGGTCTGCCACCTCTGTCAGTGCATCCGGGGCACAGTCCTTTTTCAGATAGCCGACTGCCCCGGTTGTCAGAATCAGTTGTACCGCGCCGGAATCTGAAAGTTGCTTTAATACAGTTGCCACAACTGCTTTATCTTCCGGCAGTATGCCTTCTTTCACTTCATATCCAACCTGTTCCAGTGTTGTTTTCAGCGCTGTCCCCGCTTTGCTTTCCTTCTTTTCTTCATATAATCTTGTATTGATTGTAAACACCGCCGCTTTCATCCCGTTGTATCCCCTTTCTTCCTGTTATCTATACTCTTATTTCCACCTGCGACAGACTTCATTACCCCAAAATTTTTCTTGCAAGTAGGTTTGCTTTCGCATACACTTCTTCTGCCGGACAATCCAGATAAAATACTCCATCCTGATAAAGCACGTTTCCCGCGATCATTGTCATTTTCACATTCTGCTTACTTCCGGAATATACGAGATTCTTTTCCGTATTCTGGATTGGCTGCATATTAGGCTGTTTTAAGTCAATCAGAATCATATCTGCTTTTTTCCCTTCACTGAGTGTGTCACACTCCGTCAGCCCCATCGCATATGCGCCATGGACCGTTGCCATTTTCAGGACTTCCATCGCCGGAACCGCCTCCGGATTGTCGCAGACCGCTTTCTGAAGTCCCGTTACCAGAAACATCTCTCGGAACATATCAAGACAGTTGTTACTTGCCGGTCCGTCCGTACCGATTGCAACTGGTATTCCTTCCTGAAGGAAACGTTCAATCGGCGCGATACCGCTTGCCAGTTTCAAATTAGATGCAGGATTGGTCACTACATAAATCCCTCGCTTTTTCAGAATTTCGTAATCCGTCTCATCCATGTGCACACAATGAAACAGAGTACCTCCATGATTGAACAATCCAAGTGAATCCATGTATGCAACCGGACTCATGCCGCTGTGCGCCCTACAGCCCTCCACTTCCTTGCGTGTCTCGGAACAATGTACACTGACCGGGGCTTTGTATTTATCTGCCAGCGCAGCAATGCCTTCCATCAGCCCTCTGCTTGTCGTGTATTCCGCATGGAATCCAATCCGATGGCTGATTTGCCTGCTCTTATCCTGATTCAGACGCAGATAGTCTCTCTCAACGCCTTCCACGGTTCCTCCAAAATTATTGATGCTGTCACAGAACACGTAGCGGAATCCTGTATCTTTTGCTGCCCGCATTCCGTCATCCATATAAAAATACATATCATAAGCCGCTGTAATTCCGCTTGTCAGATACTCCATAATGGCAAGTTTCGTAAACCAATAGAGCGATTCCCCATCCAGTTTTGCCTCGTTTGGAAATATCTGTTTGTTCAGCCACTCGTCCAGTTTCATATCATCTGCATAAGACCGCAGAAACGTCATGCCGGAATGTGTGTGTGCATTCTTGAATCCGGGCATCAGTAGGTTCTCCTGTCCGTCAATTTCCTTGTCCCACACAACGTCGCCATTATCCCGTGCAGGCCCCACATAAGAAATGGTATCATCCTTCACCCACACTTCTCCCGGAAACATGGATGCTCCATCTTCCATTGTCAGTATATTTACATTATAAATTCTCGTATTCATATCTTCTCCACTACCCCATCCTGTTTTACAGTTTCACAATAATGCTTGTCACAAGACGCTCAAATTCTTCTGCGCGCTGATTTGCCACTGCCTGTACATCAAGATGGCTCAGTTCTTCTCCTGTAATGCCACATGCCATATTGGAAACGCAGGAAATTCCACAGACTCTCACGCCGGCATGTCTTGCAGCAATCGCTTCGCATGCAGTGCTCATACCGACCGCGTCCGCTCCGAGCAGTTCAAACATCCGAACTTCCGCCGGACTTTCAAAATTCGGTCCGCTGGACTGTGCATACACACCTTCCTGAATCACGATTTTTTCCTCTGCTGCAGTATCGCGGATGAGCTGCTGCAGCTCTTCATCGTAAATATGTGTCATGTCCGGGAAACGCTCTCCCAGTTCGGACACATTTCCTCCAATCAGAGGTGACGGAACAAAGTTGGAAATCTGGTCCGTAATCATCATGAACTCTCCTACATGGAAACTGCGGTTGATTCCGCCGGATGCATTGGTTAAAAACAGCACCTCAATCCCTAAAAGTTTCATCAGCCTTGTCGGAAGGACAACCTCTTCCATAGAATATCCTTCATAATAGTGGACACGTCCTTTCATCAGAACTGCCGGGACATCTCCGATGTATCCGAACAGAAACCGCCCGTCATGTCCCTCTACTGTGGAAACCGGAAATCCCGGAATATCTCCATACGGGATTTCACACTCCACTTTCATATTTTTTGCATAATTTCCAAGTCCCGAGCCTAAAATCAATCCCACTCTCGGCTGAAAATCTGTAATTGTCCTACAATAATCGTAACATTTTTTTAATTTATCATACTGTTTGCTCATATTCGTATCTCCTCCGTATTGTCTTTATCATTTCTTATGAAATGCGCAGCATAATTTTGTGTATCAGCAAGAATCAGCGATATGCGCACATATAATTATATTATACCCTTAAATGATAATACAGACAAGTCCTCCATTGCTATCATTCACAATCTTCTGCATCGTATCCTGAAGTTTGACCTGACTTTCTTCATTTATTTTTGTAATTTTCCCCTGGATTCCATCCATCACAAGATTTTCAATGGATTTCCCGAAAATATTCGTCGCCCAGACGCCTTCTTCTGTCTGGCTTTCTGCCTTGATATACTCTACCAAATCCTCCGCCTGTTTTTCACTTCCCACAATCGGTGCAATATCCGTTGCAATATTGGCCCGGATCATATGAATTGACGGAGCTTCAGAATGTATTTTTACACCAAACTTATTGCCCTGCCTGATAATTGCCGGTTCATCAAGGACTATCTCCTCCCGGTTCGGGCTAACTACCCCATACCCCTTCATTTTTACATCGGCAAACGCATCCTTAATGTGTGTATATTCCTCTTTCATTACTGAAAGTTCTTTCAGTACGGAAATCAACTCGTACTCGCCCTGAATGGAGGTCCCGGTCAGTTCGCTTAACACCTCATAATAATACTGAGGGGCAAACTGAATCGATACCCGAATCCGCCCAGTGTCCATCTCGATTTTTTCGATACGGATCTGCTCTATGTAGGGGCTTTCCGCCTCCGGCACTGTACCCGATGCACTTCGGATATCGGTAAATCCATCCATCAGGCTGCGCACAGTCTGTATCAAATCCTGTTTTATGCGGTGTTCCCTCGAAAGCATTTCCACCCATTTTGGAATATAAAATTCCACTTCTGACACCGGGAATTCATAAAGTATCTGGCGCATAATCGTATGGATATCTTCCTCTTTCAGTTGCTCACAGTTTACCGGAAATGCCGACACTCCATATTTCGTTTCCAACTCCGTCTGTAACGTGCGGACTTCTTCAGTATAAGGTTTCCTACAGTTCAGCAGAATCATAAACGGTTTCCCGATTGCCTGCAATTCCTGTATCGTCCGTTCCTCTGCCTCCACGTAACTCTCCCTCGGCAAATCCCCGATACTGCCATCCGTAGTTACGACAAGACCAATGGTTGCATGATCCCGGATCACCTTCTGCGTTCCGATAGACGCCGCCTTCGTAAATGGAATCTCGTAATCAAACCACGGTGTCTTTACCTGCCGCTCCGTTTCGTTTTCAATGTGCCCGGTAGCTCCCTCAACCATAAACCCAACACAGTCAATCAGACGGATTTTCACCCGGACGTCCTCGGCGAGCTGAAGCTCTGCAGCCTCCTTCGGTACGAATTTCGGCTCTGTCGTCATAATTGTCGTTCCCGATGCCGACTGCGGAAGTTCATCTTTCGTCCGCTCTTTCGCATGTTCATCATCCATGTTCGGAAGGACAAGCAAATCCATGAACCGTTTAATAAACGTTGACTTGCCTGTCCGAACCGGACCAACCACTCCAATGTAGATTTCCCCGTTCGTCCTTGCCTGCATATCCTTGTATAACTGAAATGAATCCATAAAAATACCCCCTTGTTCTGCTGATACCAGTGTATGCAGATACAAGGGGGAATATGCAAAGGGGACTGTCCCCTTTGCCCTCCGTTTTCAGAATATTCTCACAATTCATCCGGCCATGGAAGTGATGCATGTTCACTTCTGGACTCTCTGAGCATTAGTTCATCCACTGCATCGCCCGGTTTTTTCCCTTCAAACAGTACCCGATTGACTTCAGTTACAATTGGCATGGACACACCGTATTTTCCGGCAAGCTTTGCAGCGGCTTTGGCGGAATATACACCTTCTACGACCATCTGCACTTCTTCCATTGCCTCCTGCATCGACTTGCCCTGTCCCATCAGGTAACCGGCTTTTCGGTTGCGGCTGTGTACACTGGCACAGGTTACAATCAAATCCCCGATTCCGGTCAGCCCGGTAAATGTCTCTATTTTTCCGCCCATCTTTACACCAAGCCGTGCGATTTCCGCAATGCCGCGCGTAATGAGCGCCGCCTTTGTATTATCCCCATACCCGAGACCGTCCGCAATTCCCGCGGCCAGTGCAATGACATTTTTCAGTGAGCCGCCAAGTTCAATGCCGAGAATATCCGGACTTGTGTAAACGCGGAAAACCCGGCTGATAAATGCCTCTTGTAAATACTCCGCAGTCTCACGCGTCTTCGCTCCGATTACACAGGTAGTCGGAAGCCTCCTCCCGACTTCCTCTGCATGGCTCGGACCGGAAAGTACCGCCACGTCCGCCTGTGGGATTTCCTGCTCAATCTGCTGTGATAAAGTCATCAGTGTACTTTCTTCGATTCCCTTCGCCACGTCGACAATTTTCTGTCCCTCTGCCACATACGGACTCATTTTTTTTGCGGTCGCTCTTGTAAACGGAGACGGCACTGCAAGTACGAGGAAATCTTTCCCCCGGACTGCCTCCTCCAAATCGCCTGTAATCACCATTCCGTCTGAAAGTTTTACACCCGGAAGTTTCTTCGTATGCTCCCGCTTTTCATCCAGCATCTTCACTTCGTCCGCGTCAATGGACCAGATAGTAATCTGGTGTCCATTATCGGAAAGAAGTACCGAAAGTGCCGTTCCCCAGCTTCCCGCTCCGATTACTCCAACATTTGCCATCGTTTTCCCTCCTTTTTCTACTTTCTATGCATTCTTTGTGCCAAATCTACTCTCCGTTCCCGCTATCAGGCGCTTAATATTTTCTTTGTGCCTGAACCACGCAAGCGCCATGATAATAAATGTCAGCACATACATCTCAATCCGGTAATTCAGCACCATCTGAAGCCCGCCCATCTTGCCGTAAAGAAGCACTTCCAAAAAAAATGTAGTTGCTGCCAGAAGGGAACCCACCGAGACATATCTTGTCAGCACAGCCGCAATCAAAAATGCGCTCAGCGGAATCGGCACCATCCACGGATTTGTGGAAACCACCAGTCCTGCCAAAACAGCAATTCCTTTTCCCCCTTTAAATTTCAGATAAAATGGGAAATTGTGCCCCAACGTTGCACCTACACCTGCATACATTGCAAGCAGAGGCACACAATCCATATCCCGATACAGATACCGTGCCAGACACACTGCCAGCACACACTTGATTACGTCGCCTGCGAACGTGCACACTCCCGCTTTCCATCCCATGACACGCACCGCATTGGTGGAACCGGCATTTCCGCTGCCCTTCTGTCTGATATCAATATGATGTACCTTTCCGACGATATATCCGGTCTGGAAAAGGCCGAACACATATCCGATTAATAAGCAGATGATACGTTCCATGACTGATTATTCCTTGTCCTTTCTCTCTCTGATGAAGAATTTCAAAGAAGTTCCTCTGAATCCAAATGCCTCACGAATCTTATTTTCCAGATATCTTGTATAAGAAAAATGCATGAGCTGCTTATCATTGACAAAAATAACAAATGACGGCGGCTTAACTGACACCTGTGTAATATAGTACAGCTTCAGACGTTTTCCTTTATCTGACGGCGGCTGCTGCATCGCAACTGCCTCTGTCATAATCTCGTTCAGCACTCCTGTCGCAATCCGCAATGTCTGGTTCTCGATAACCATGTCTATCATCTCATACAGCTTATTCAGACGCTGCCCCGTCTTTGCAGATACATACATAATTTCCGCATATGGCATATACGACAAAACCTGACGGATCTTATTCTCGTACTCTTTCATCGTCTTATCATTCTTCTCAATGGCATCCCACTTATTGACAACAATAATGATACCCTTTCCGCGTTCATGTGCAATACCGGCAATCTTTGCATCCTGCTCTGTCACGCCCTCTACCGCATCAATCACCATCAGCACCACATCGGCACGCTCCACTGCCGTTACCGTCCGGATAATGCTGTAACGCTCCAGTTCTTCTTTGATTTTATTCTTCCGGCGCAGCCCTGCAGTATCAATAAAAATGTATTCCTTTCCGTTGTACACTACATCGGTATCAATCGCATCTCTTGTCGTTCCCGCAACATCAGAAACAATCACCCGGTTCTCTCCGACCAGTTTATTAATAATGGAAGATTTGCCCACATTCGGTTTTCCGACAATCGCAATCCGCGGACGCTCGTCCTCTTCCTCTTCTCCTGCCCCCTCCGGAAAATGAGACGTCACAACATCCAGCATATCCCCTAGTCCCAGTCTGGATGCAGCAGAAACCGGCACCGGATCACCGATACCAAGATTATAAAATTCATACACATCCGGCATAAATTTGTCAAAATTATCAACTTTATTGACTACAAGCACTATCGGCTTCCCGGAACGTCTGAGCATATCTGCTACTTTCGAATCCGCATCCTGAAGTCCCTGTTTGACATCTGTAATAAAAATAATAACATCTGCCGTATCAATGGCAATCTGCGCCTGTTCCTTCATCTGGGACAGAATCACATCCCTGCTGTCCGGCTCGATACCTCCGGTATCAATCATTGTGAATTCCCTGTCCAGCCATGTCACATCCGCATAAATACGGTCGCGTGTCACACCCGGAGTATCCTTGACGATGGAAATCATTTCCCCCGCCAGCACATTAAATAATGTAGACTTTCCTACATTCGGTCTGCCTACAATTGCTACTACTGGTTTACTCATCGTTTTTCTACCTTTCTGTCACTCTATGATACAGTTGCTGACATACATATCACGTCTCTCCCAGAACTGCCTCAAGCAGGTCCTTTCCGCTTGATTTTACAATATTCAGCTCCACTTGTAAAGTTTTCTCCACATCGGCAACCGTATAGTCATCCAAAAATACATCTTCATCCACACGCAGCATATTACACGGAATCAATAGCCGATTGCCCGTTATATTTCCCTTTGTCTGATTCATCAGATCCTGACCTGTAATCAAACCGGAAACAGTAATCATCTCTCCGAAGAAATCATTACGGATTGGAATGATTTGCACCTCGGTATTCGGAAATTTTTCTTTCATTGTATCCATCAGACGGTGCAGATACGGATAAGCAAGCCGTCCGGTTGCAAGTGTAAGTTTGCGTTCCTTCCGGTCTCCCTCCGCTTCGGAAAGTGCCTCCGTAAATTCTTCATACAGCAGCCGCAGCATTCCTACACCGTTTTCCAATTGTAGATATCCGTCATAGTTTTCTTCTTCCGGGAGTTCCTGTTCTGCCAGAATATACCACTCGTCACTGGCATGGATAAAATGAATTCCGTATTTCGGATAGATTTTCTCCTGCCATCTGTGAACCGTGTCCAACACCTGCAAGGCGTCTTTTTTTGTGAACGGTTCCAACGGTTCCAGTCCGTCACGATACTTGCTCAATCCGACCGGAACAACCGATACACTGCGCAAAAACGGCAAATAACCGGTCAAATCCCGGATACTGCGCTCCAGCTCCTTCCCGTCATTAAAACCTTTACACAGCACTATCTGACCGTTCATCTCGATTCCGGCATCATACAGAACCTGCACCTTCTTCAATGCATCCCCTGCAAACCGATTATGCAGCATCCTGCACCTAAGTTCAGGATTGGTTGTCTGAAATGAAATATTAATCGGCTCCAGATGATATTTCACAATCCGCTGCATGTCGTGGTCACTCATATTCGTAAGCGTCACATAATTTCCCTGCAAAAAGGAAAGCCGGGAATCATCGTCTTTAAAATAAAGGGTATCCCGCATTCCCGGCGGCATCTGATCAATAAAACAAAAAATACATTTGTTGTGGCAGGAGCGGTACTCATCCATCAGCCCCTGCTCAAATTCCATCCCCAGATCTTCCGGTTCGTCCTTCTCAATCTCCAGTTCCCACTGCTCTCCGTCCGGCTTCTCGATCAGCAGCACAACTAATTCATCTTCCATATAATACCGGTAATCAAATATATCTTCGATTTCATTTCCATTCATTGTCAGGAGCTTGTCCCCCGGCTCAATCCCCATCTCCTCCGCGATGCTGTCCGGCCGGACAATGCTGATGATATGTTCATGTCTCATACTTCTATTTTCTGCAATCCTTTCTCGCATTCATTGCGCTGCGGCAAACAATTTTTCCGGTTTGCCTGCACAAAACCCGATATATTTTCTCATATTCTTCACAATTTGTAACTGTTCAGAGCCAAGCAAATTCATATATAACAGCCCCGTTGCTTGCAGCGGGGGCTTTTACCTGACGGATACGCCATACCGAGGAAATGCACAGCATTTTCGAGTTGGGTTCTGAATAGTTACCATAATTTTAACATAATCCACCGGATTCGTAAAGGTTAGGCTGGACAGTCTCCTTGAGTTTTATATATAGGCTGAACAGTCTCCTTGAGTTTTCTCTTGAATTTCATTTAAAAAAATGATATAACCATATTGTAAATCTAGATTATTCCGGTTCATTACAGATGCCGGAATCACATAGGAGAAAATCATGTCAAATATTGAAGCACTTGAAAAAACACTTCCCGTTGCCCCACTGAAGCTGGTTGCAATGGAAAGCTGCAAAGACCTCGGTCAGAAGGTCAATGACTATCTGGTATCCTTTCGCGAGAATACAATCAATGAAGTAACTGAATCCCCACTGTACGTGAACTACCGGTCCAACAACTACCTTGTTGACTGTAGCTGCCCGCGTTTCGGAAGCGGCGAGGCAAAGGGAATTCTCAAAGAAACAATCCGCGGAACGGATTTATTCATTATGACAGATGTCTGTAATTACAGCATGACGTATTCTGTAAATGGGCATATAAACCATATGTCTCCGGATGACCACTATCAGGATTTAAAACGTATCATTTCCGCTGCAACAGGCAAAGCCCGCCGCATCAATGTGATTATGCCGTTCCTCTACGAGAGCCGTCAGCACAAGCGCACCAAACGGGAATCTCTTGACTGTGCACTTGCCCTGGAAGAGCTGAACGCGATGGGTGTTACCAACATCATCACCTTCGATGCCCACGATCCACGTGTACAGAATGCAATCCCACTAAGTGGATTCGACAGCTTTGACCCGCCGTATCAGTTCATGAAGGCATTGTTCAAAGCAGTTCCTGACCTTATCGTCGATAAAAACCATTTAATGATTATAAGCCCGGACGAGGGCGCAATGCACCGCGCGGTATATTTTTCAAACGTTCTCGGCGTCGATATGGGTATGTTCTACAAACGCCGTGACTATTCCACTGTTGTCAACGGAAAGAATCCCATCGTAGCCCACGAATTTCTGGGTGACGATGTGACCGGAAAGGATGTCATCATCGTGGACGATATGATTTCTTCCGGTGAGAGTATGCTTGATGTTGCTAAAAAATTAAAAGACCGCAATGCTGCCCGTGTTTTCGTATGTACGACATTCGGACTGTTCACGGAAGGATTTGATAAATTTGACGAATACTACAGGAAGGGATATATCAATAAGGTAATTACAACCAACCTGACATACCTTCCGCCGATTACAAAGGAGAAACCATACTTTGTAACCGCAGATATGAGCAAGTTTCTCGCACTCATCATCGATTCCCTGAATCACGATGTAACAATCGGAACCGTATTGAATCCAACCGATAAGATACATGCGCTCTTAGAAAAGCGGAGATTACAGTAACACCATATTTTCCAGTGTACTGTACCAATGATATTACGCATAGATCCGCAGGATATCATCGGTGCGGCACACTGGTTTCTTAATGTATTAGTACAGTTTGGCGCTGATAAGCTTTGGCTTGAATCCATTTTTCTCCAATGCTGTCAGTATCTGGTGTTTATGCTCTGTCCCAAATGCTTCCATTGTGATTCTCAATTCCACGGCCGCATTTCTATTCGTACTTACGAACTGGTTATGCTCCAGCTTGATGATATTGCCTTTTTCCTCCGCGATGGTTGCCGCTACCCGCATCAGCTCACCCGGCTTATCTGGGAGAAGAACGGATACGGAGAAGATTCTGTCCCGCTGAATCAATCCGTGCTGTACGATGGATGACATGGTAATGACATCCATATTCCCTCCGCTTAAGATGCAGACTACTTTCTTACCTTTACAATCCAACTGCTTCAGTGCTGCCACAGACAACAGCCCTGAGTTTTCTACAATCATCTTATGGTTCTCAACCATGTCGAGGAATGCCCCAATCAGTTCATCGTCATCCACAAGCAATACTTCATCTACATTTTGCTGCACGTATGGCAGATTTTTGTGTCCCACGGCTTTTACGGCTGTACCGTCTGCAATCGTATTCGCACTGTCCAGCTCGACTACTTCTCCGGCTTTAAGCGCTGCTGTCATGCTTGCTGCCCCACTCGGCTCCACACCGATAACCTTAATCTTCGGATTGAGCATTTTCGCCAGTGTTGACACCCCTGTGATAAGTCCGCCGCCCCCGATTGGTGCGAGGATATAATCAACGGTCGGCAGCTCCTGTACTATTTCCATTGTGATAGTTCCCTGTCCGGTAGCTACGTCCAAATCATCAAATGGATGAACAAACGTATATCCGTTTTCCTCTGCCAGTTTATATGCGTACGCACAGGCATCATCATATACATCTCCGTGCAGAATGACTTCTGCCCCGTACCCCTTTGTCCGGTTCACCTTAATCAGCGGAGTGATCGTCGGCATAACAATGACTGCCTTGCATCCAAAAGCCTTTGCGGCATATGCCACGCCCTGCGCGTGGTTTCCCGCTGATGCGGTAATCAGTCCGCGGGAACGCTCTTCCTCCGACAGTGTACTGATTTTGTAATAAGCTCCACGCAGTTTGTATGCACCTGTATGCTGCATATTTTCCGGTTTCAAATATACCTTTGCCCCGCTCTGCTGGCCCAGGTACCCGCTTCTGATTAATTTTGTCGGATTCGTCACACGTTTGACAATCTCACTTGCTTCTTCAAATTTTTCTAATGTCAATTCATCCATTTCTATCACCCTTTTCATTCTCATGCGTATTGTACTGTCACTAAGCTTCTTCACTTTCATTCACGTTTCCGTAAAATAATGCATTTACAAACTCATCAGCATCAAACTTCTGCAAATCATCTATCGACTCTCCGACTCCGATATATTTTACCGGAATACCAAGCTCCGCCTGAATCGCAACTGCAATTCCACCCTTTGCAGTTCCATCCATCTTCGTCAGAATCACCCCCGTAATATCTGTCACTTCATTGAACTCCTTTGCCTGCGCAAGTGCATTCTGCCCGGTTGTGGCATCCAGCACAACCATCGTCTCACGGTAGGCCTCCGGATATTCTCGCTCAATCACGCGGTTGATTTTCTTTAGCTCCTCCATCAGATTTTTTTTATTGTGCAGGCGTCCTGCCGTATCACAGAGCAAAATATCTGCCTTTCGCGCTTTTGCCGCTGCCACTGCGTCAAATACAACGGCTGCCGGATCCGAACCCTCCTGTCCTCCAATCATCTCAGCCTGCGCACGGTTTGCCCATTCTTTCAGTTGTTCCCCCGCCGCCGCACGAAATGTATCTGCCGCCGCAAGGATGACTTTCTTCCCCTGTGCGCGGAACTTACCCGCGAGCTTCCCGATTGTCGTTGTCTTGCCGACACCATTGACGCCAATGACAAATACGACCGACCGCTGATTCTCAAATTCATATGCAGTCTCTCCCACATCCATCTGCTCTTTGATGCTTTGAATCAGAAGTTCCCGGCACGCAATCGGTTCTTTGATGTGTTGTTCTTTTACCTTCTTTTTCAAATCTTCGATAATTTCCATCGTTGTCTTCACACCCAAGTCTCCCATAATGAGTGTTTCTTCCAACTCTTCATAAAAATCATCATCAATATTGGAAAAACCGTGAAAAATACTGTCCATGCCAGACACAATATTGTCTCTCGTCTTTGTCAGTCCGGAGACAAGGCGCTTAAAAAAGCCTTGTTTTTCTTCTCCCATTCTTCTATCCCTCCTTTTTCTGTCCCGCTTATTCCCGCGGGCAACGTGCCAGACGGATATGCCAGCATATCCATTTGGGCTGCTGCCGCGAGGGTCCAGTCCCCCCGCAGCTTGCTGTGTATGGACAAATGTTATGCCCCTTCAGCTTTTCTGCGGGGTGTCTGACTTCTCCAGTTCGTCTTCCAGCAAATCAACCGATACCAATGTGGAGACGCCTTTCTCCTGCATTGTAATACCGTAAAGCCGGTCCGCCGCTGTCATCGTACCCCGCCGGTGCGTAATAACAATAAATTGTGTATGTCTGGTCAGTTTATGTAAATACTGCGCATAACGGTCTACGTTATTGTCATCCAGTGCCGCCTCAATCTCGTCGAGCAGACAGAACGGAGATGGTTTCAGGTTCTGGATGGCAAACAACAGTGAAATCGCTGTCAGCGCTTTTTCTCCGCCGGAAAGCTGCATCATATTTTGCAGTTTCTTGCCCGGTGGCTGTGCGATAATACGGATTCCCGCCTCAAGCACATCCTCATCTTCCATCAATTCCAGTGTACCCTTTCCTCCGCCAAAAAGCTGCTTGAACACACTGTCAAACTCTTTTCGGATTAACTCAAACTGCTCTTGGAACTGCCTGCGCATAGCAGTATCCAGCTCCTCGATAATCTGCTCAAGCGACGCCTCAGCCTCCACCAAATCATCATGCTGCGCTTTCAGGAATTGATAGCGCTCCGAAACACTTTTATATTCCTCAATAGCATTGACATTGACATTTCCAAGTTTCTTGATCTCACCTTTCAATGTCTGAATCTGCCGTTTCATCTCAGCAAGGTCAGTCAGATTTTCGTTGCGGAGTTCCAGTGCACGGCTGTAAGTCAGCTCGTATTCATCCCACATATAGTTAATCTGCTTGTCCGAAGCCTCTTCATAGGATTCCTTCCGGCTGTTCAGACGGAAACACTCCTTATCCAAATCTGACATATGTTTGGATAATTCCTCCCGCTTGCCAAGAAAGGCCTTATGTTTCTGATTCAGCTCATCCCGCTGTTTTACCTGGATTTGGATTTCCATCTGGATTTCCGCAAACAGTTCCTTTGACTCTTCTATCGTCTTGCGTATACCTGCAATTTCCTGCTCCTTCGCAGCGATTTCATCCGATGCGTTACCTTTATTTTTATCCAGTTCTTTTAATTCTTCCTCGAATCTTCCAATTTCCTCTTCGATACGATGCGTATTTTCACGGATAAAAGTATGCTGCTGTTCCAGACTTGCATAAGACAAATGTACTTCCTCCGAGTGTTTTAACTGAACACTTTCCTTCTCCCGGTCAGTTTCCAGTTCCTGCTGCAATACCTCTGTCCTTGCATTCAGCTCCTGTTCCAGATGCTCCGATGCCTCCAGCTCCATCTGGATCGAATCCTCGTTATCCCGAATCTCCCGGAGTCTTGTTTCCAAATCACGCTGTTCATTCTGATATCTCTGCTGTCTCATTGCCAGTTCACGCTGTTTGGACTGTATCTGCTCAACATTCATTTTTGCTGTATTTTCAACAACCGATGCATCCCGCAGCTTCTGTTGGATGGCATCGATTTCGTTATAGCATCCTGCACGCTTCTGTTTTAGCTCATTTACCGACCGTTCCATGTCATCCATCTCTTTTTTCAACATGGCAACCGTCTTCTCAAATTCTTCAATCTCCCGCCGTCTGCTAAGCAGATTACTGGAGTTTTTGAATGCTCCGCCGGTCATCGAACCGCCCGGATTAATCAAATCCCCTTCCAGCGTAACCAATCGCAGCGACTGTCTGTATTTCTTTGCAATGGCAATTCCATGGTCAATATGCTCCACCACAATCGTCCGCCCAAGCAACTGATCCGCAAGCCTCTGAAACTTTCTGTCTACATGCACCAGCGCATTTGCAAGACCGATTACTCCCGGTTCTCTTAATGCCTCATCGTTACGGATTCCTCCATTGCCATGCATGCTGGTCAGCGGAAGAAATGTTGCCCGTCCGAATTTATTCTGTTTCAAATACTGAATCATGCGTTTGGCAGTTTCCTCATTGTCCGTTACAATATTTTGAATGCTGCCGCCCAACGCCGTTTCTACCGCAACCTCATACTCTTTATCAACCTTGATAATGTCAGCAACTACACCGAGCAGCCCTGGTTCCCTGTCCCTGTTGCCCATCACCCTCCGGATGCTGTTGCCGTATCCGTCATAACGTTCCGTAATATTTTTCAGTGATTCCAGTCTGGAAGACTCCCTGTGATATGCAGTCTGTCCAATCCGCAGTTTTTCCTGTTGATTTGAAAGTTCTTCCTGATACGCCTCAATTTCCTGTTCGTTTTTCTGAATCCGGGCTGTATACTCCGCAATTTCGGTCTGCACGAGCTGCAGCTCTCCCTCATAACCGGACAGTACCGAATTCTTCTGTGCACCTTCGCTTGCAATTTCCAGTATCAGCTTATTCAGCTCTGCACGTCTTGTTGTAATCTGTTCCTGTATTGTCGTAAAATGCTGAATCTTTGCTTTTGTAGAAGCACGGTTATTCAACAGCTCAATAATCTCCTGCTTACTGCGCTCTATCTCGGCCGTTTTCTCCGCAATCCTGCTTTGAATTTCAACCAGTTCATTCTGTGCCGCCGTATCATTCCCCGTAACGGCGGCAAGCCTTTCCTGTACCTCTGCCTCTTCCTTTCCAAGTCCTTCCAACTGTCCGCGGCGTGCCTCTATCTCGGCATCAATCGTATGACGGCGGTTATCATAGTGTTCGTCATTCATACGGACCGTGTTAATCTGCTCTTTTAAGACATTAATCTGTCCTTCGAGCTGCTGCTTTAAGAGATTTGTCTCATTCAACTGGTTTTTCGCCTTTTCAATGGAAAAATCAATGCCATCCACCTCTTCTTCAATGGCTTCATACTCCGCTTTCATATCCTCATAGCGGACATTTGCTTCGTCCAGCTCTTCCGCGGCAATCTGCAATTGACCGTCAAGCTCTTTTATCTGCTCTTTGATGCGCTCCGTCTCCAACAAAAACATATTGATATCGAACGTCTTCAGTTCTTCTTTTTTCTTCAGGTATTCTCTTGCCACCTCAGACTGACGCTGCAGCGGGCCAATCTGTTTTTCCAGCTCTGCAAGGATATCGTTGACACGCGTCAGATTCAGACGCTCCTCTTCCAGCTTTTTCAGCGACATATTTTTTCTGCGCTTAAACTTTACAATTCCTGCCGCCTCGTCAAACAGCTCACGGCGCTCCTCCGGTTTTCCGCTCAGAATCTTATCAATCTGTCCCTGCCCGATGATGGAGTATCCCTCTTTACCGATACCGGTATCATAGAACATTTCATTGATATCCTTGAGACGGCACGCAGCACCGTTAATCAGATACTCACTCTCTCCGGAGCGGTACAGCTTTCGCGTCACTGTCACTTCCCCAAAATCCACCGGAAGCTTATGGTCCGCATTGTTCAGCGTAATCGCCACGGACGCATAACTGAGCGGCTTTCTGTTTTCCGTTCCGGAGAAAATGACATCCTGCATGGAGCCGCCACGCAGTTGTTTCACCCGCTGCTCCCCCAGTACCCATCTCACCGCATCGGCGACATTACTCTTTCCGCTCCCGTTCGGTCCGACAATTCCGGTAATCCCTTCATGGAAGTCAAATTTGATTTTATTTGCAAAGGACTTAAACCCTTGTACTTCAATGCTTTTTAAATACATTTGTCACCTGCTCTATTTCTGTTTTTTCAGTTCCAGAATGGCATGATATGCCGCCTGCTGCTCCGCCGCCTTCTTCGTGCGTCCCTTGCCCGTTCCATAGCTTATGTCTCCGATCTGCACCTCGACATAAAAGGATTTGTCGTGGTCCGGACCTTCTTCTTTTAACAATTCATAACAAATTGGCTGGTTTAATTTTGACTGAACAATCTCCTGCAAAATAGTCTTGCTATCAAAAAAGAGCTTTTTATTTTCTAAATCCGACAAAATGAATCTGTGGATAAACTCTTTCGCATTAGCAAAACCACCGTCCAAATAAATTGCTCCAATCAGCGCCTCCATCGCATCGGAAGTTACCGAATCCCGTTGCCTTCCTCCAGTTGCCTCCTCACCTTTTCCAAGCAGCAGGAAGCTTCCCAACTCAATATCCCTCGCGCAAAATGCGAGTGATGGCTCACACACCATACTGGCTCTTGTCTTTGTCAGTTTTCCTTCCGGAACTTCCGGATTATCCAAAAACAAGAATTCACTGGATACCAGCTCCAGTACCGCATCCCCGAGAAATTCCAAACGCTCGTTACAATGATATTTCGGCAAGTGTTTTTCATTCGTATAAGAACTGTGCATCAGAGCGTGCTTCAGCAGAGATTCATCTTTAAACTCATACCCGATTCTCTTCTGCAGTCCTTTTAATCTATTCTTCATATAAAATACTCCCTGACTTTTTCTTTTAAAACGAAAAAGCCCACATAGGGCTTTTCCGTAGTTTCACCTGATTATTTTCCTGCCTCATTTCTAATCTGGTCAACTGCATCCTGTACAGTAGAAATGTGCTCAACAGCATCATCCGGAATCTCAATATCAAATTCTTCCTCAATCTTCAGCACAATCTGAATGACATCCAGGGAATCCGCTGCCAAATCTTCAACAAACCTGCTCTCCGGCTTTACATCCTCTTCATTCAGGTTCATCTCTTCTGCAATGATTTTCTGTATCTTTTTAAATTCCATTATTGTCCATCCTCCTTATTCTTTGTGTTTTGTCCTTTCTTCTCCATCCTTCACCGGCATTTTCACTGCCTGCGTTCATTGTCCCGTTCAGGCTTCTTTACTTTCTGTTTGAATCGCCGCTGCAATCTTATCACTGATGTTCTGCTCTTTGAATGTCACACACTGGATAATGGAATTGCACACTTCCGTTGATTTGGAACTTCCGTGTGTCTTCACGACAAGTCCTTTCAGTCCGAGCATCGGAGCTCCGCCATACCCACTGGCATCAAATTCTTTCAGTGTCGTCTTCAATGCCGGTTTCACAAGCAGCGCGCCAATCTTGCTACGAAGATTTACCATCATGCCGCTCTTTACCTTGCTGAGCAGCGTCCCGGCAATCCCCTCGTACATCTTCAGGATTACATTTCCGACAAATGCCTCGCACACAATCACATCAACGGCCCCGGCCGGGATATCTCTTGCTTCCACACTGCCGGCAAAGTTGATGCCGCTGCATTCTTTTAATAGCGGGAATGTCTCCTTTACCAGTGCATTCCCTTTTTCCTCCTCGGCACCGATATTCACGATACCGACAGTCGGATTCTTCTTCCCGACAACATGCTCCATATAGATAGCCCCCATCTTTGCAAACTGTACCAGATGCGCCGGTCTTGCATCTACATTTGCCCCGCAGTCAATCAGAAGGGAAACTCCTCTGGCTGTCGGAATCAACGGCGCCAACGGCGTCCGCTCTACACCTTTTATCTTGCCCACAAGCAATTGTCCGCCGACGAGCACCGCGCCGGAATTCCCCGCCGACACAACCGCGTCCGCCTTCTTATCGTGAACCAGCCGCATCGCAACAGACATGGATGAATCTTTCTTCCTCCGGATGGCAAGCACCGGAGGTTCTGCCATCTCAATCTCTTCTGTCGCGTTGACAATTTCCAACTGTTCTTTCGGATATTCATATCCGCTCAGTGTTTCTTTCAGCACTTCTTCCCTGCCGACCAACAGCACTTTGATATCCTGCCGTTTTTTTATCGCCTCAACTGCTCCTTTTACAATCTCACCGGGCGCATTGTCTCCGCCCATTGCATCCAGAGCTACCTTTGTAATCTCGGACATCTCTTTTCCTCCTTACGTCACTGTTTATAATTTTACTAAACATCATATTAAAAATCAATATGAAAGAGAAAAAAAGAGCTTTCCGATTACCGGAAAGCTCCCGCATTCTGTCATTAATCAACAGAAATGATTTCTTTTTTGTTGTAGCTACCACAAGCCTTACATACTCTGTGAGGCATCATAAGTTCTCCACACTTGCTGCATTTCACAAGGTTCGGAGCGCTCATCTTCCAGTTAGCTCTTCTCTTATCTCTTCTTGCTTTAGAAGATTTATTCTTTGGACAGATAGACATAGGTTACACCTCCTTAAAATTCTTAAACAGATCACGGACAACTGACATTCTTGGATCAAGACTCGTGTCTTCACAGTCACAAGTACCCTTATTTAAGTTCTGACCACAAACGTTGCAAATGCCCTTGCAGTCTTCACTGCAAAGAATTTTCGTCGGCCATCCTATTAATATCTCGTTATAGAGCATTTTGTCCACGTCAAGATAATATCCGTCAATAAAACTGGACTCATCGAATCCTTCTTTCAGCTCCCCATCTGATTGTCCGAGATTTACATATTTCGTAAAATCCAGCGCAAATTCCTGCTCCACATCCTCCAGACAGCGGTCACACGGAATCACAATGCAGAGACTTGTCTCTGCCTTTATCCGCAATTCTCTCTCTTTCACATGAGAAACAACTATATGCACAGGTTCTTTTCGAAGAATCGGATATGAGCCGGCTTTCATCTGAAAGCTGTCCATCTCCATCTGTACAATTTCGTCAATCGTCTGATGACGGTCTGATAATACGTCTGATAGGTTCATTAACATCGCACTTCTCCTATTCACACAAAGACTATTATACCATGCAAAATGCGTTTGTCAATAAAAAATTATACATTCTGCAACATTTTTCTGCAAAACCAGTGGCGGGAGTAAATCCCGCCACTGCTTGTCCTTATTCGTTCTGAAGAAAACGGTATTCCTTAAATCAGGGCTACTGTCTCTCTTGCAATTGCAAGCTCTTCGTTCGTTGGTATAACAAGAACTTTCACCTTAGAATCCGGTGTGGAAATAACGATTTCCTCACCTCTCTTGGCATTTGCTTCTTTGTCGATTGTAACACCAAGGTATCCGAAATAGCTGCAGACTTTCTCACGTACCGGAACAGAGTTCTCACCAATACCTGCGGTGAAGACGATATTGTCGACACCGTTCATGGCTGCAACATAAGCTCCGACATATTTTGCCACTCTGTAGCAGAATACTTCGATTGCAATCTTAGCAGGTCCGTTCCCTGCCTCAGATGCCTCCAACAGGTCACGGAAATCGCTGGAAAGGTTGTTGGACAATCCGAACACGCCGGATTTCTTATTCAGCATATTCATCAGTCCTTCAATATCAAGGCTCTCTTTCTTGGCAATGAACTCCAGGATAGCCGGATCAATATCTCCGGAACGGGTTCCCATTACAAGTCCTTCCAACGGTGTCAGTCCCATAGAAGTATCTACAGATTTTCCGTTCAGGACTGCGGATACACTGGCGCCGTTGCCAAGATGGCATACGATTGTCTTTGTCTGGTCATAAGGCACTCCGACAAGTTCAGCAGCTCTCTTGGATACAAAGCTGTGGCTTGTACCATGGAATCCGTATCGTCTTACTTTATATTTCTCATAATACTCATATGGAAGACCGTACATATATGCTTTCTCCGGCATTGTCTGATGGAAAGCCGTATCGAATACTGCTACCATAGGAGTCCCCGGCATCAGTTTCTCACATGCATTTACACCAATCAGGTTTGCCGGATTGTGCAGGGGCGCAAGGTCATTACACTCTTCTACTGCTTTTTTCACTTCTTCTGTAATTACAACAGAGGATGCAAATTTTTCTCCGCCGTGTACAAGGCGGTGTCCGACTGCTCCGATTTCATCCAGACTCTTAACAACACCTGTTTTTTCATTGGTCAGAGCGTCAATTACAAACTGAATCGCCTCTGTATGTGTCGGCATTGCCAGTTCATTTACTTCTTTTTCTCCGCCGGCCGGCTGATAGGTCAGTCTTCCGTCGATTCCGATTCTCTCACAAAGCCCCTTTGCAAGAACCGCCTCTGTATCAGAGTTGATTAACTGGAATTTCAAAGATGAACTTCCACAGTTGATTACTAAAACGTTCATGTTATTTTCTCCTCATCTTTCAACTACGCTTCTCGCTAATTGTTCTGGTTTTGAGCCTGTACTGCCGTGATTGCAACAACACCTTCGATATCTTCGGCGCTGCATCCACGTGACAGATCATTGACAGGTGATGCGATTCCCTGTGTCAGAGGACCGTAAGCTTCTGCTTTTCCAAGTCTCTGAACAAGCTTGTATCCGATGTTTCCTGCATCCAAATCCGGGAAAATCAAAACATTAGCATGTCCTGCGACAGGGCTGCCCGGCGCTTTGGACTCACCTACAGCAGGAACAATTGCTGCATCAAGCTGCAATTCTCCGTCCAGCTTGAGTTCCGGCGCCATTTCTTTTGCAAGTTTTGTAGCCTCTACAACCTTGTCTACATCTGCATGCTTTGCACTTCCCTTTGTAGAGTGTGACAGCATTGCAACAACCGGCTCTTTTTCTGTCAGCAGTTGGAATGACTCTGCGGAGGACAATGCAATATTCGCAAGCTTCTCCGGATCCGGATTCTGCTCCAGCCCTGCATCCCCAAAGATAAATGTCCCGTCTGCTCCCATATCACAGTCCGGTACGACCATTACGAAGAATGCAGAAACAAGTTTTGTTCCCGGCTTTGTCTTCAGAATCTGCAGACATGGACGAAGTGTGTCTGCTGTAGAATGACATGCTCCGGATACCATTCCGTCAGCATCACCCATTTTTACCATCATTACACCATAATATAAGTAGTTATTCAGAAGAATCTCTCTTGCCTGCTCCTCTGTCATTCCTTTTTTCTGTCTTAACTCAACAAGCTTTGCAATGTAAGCGTCTGTTTTATCATTTGTCGCAGGGTCTACAACTGTTGCTCCGGTAAGGTCATATCCTGCTCCCATCTTCTCAACCTGTTCTTTACTTCCAACAAGTATTAATTTTGCTGTTCCGTCTTTCAGTACTGCTTCTGCAGCTTTGTAAGTTCTCTCGTCTTCTGTCTCCGGAAGTACGATTGTCTTTACATCAGATTTTGCTCTTGCTTTGATTTTGTCAATAAATCCCATGATTTAAAGCCACCTTTCATTTTTTCTCACTTCTTTCATTATACTCCAAAGAAATTCCCTAAACAAGAGGATTCCATGTGCATTTTTAAGTACAATCTGTCTGTTTATGCATTTCTTCCTGTACAATCTGCTCCGGGATTCCCCATTTTTCTTCCACAAATTCCTTTACAGTCTGAAAAACGCTGTAATAATAGCAAAATACATCAAAATCGTACATGTATCCATAATGGTCGAAATCAGCGGTGCCGCCATCAGCGCCGGGTCAAGCCCTATCCGCTTTGCCAAAAGCGGCAGTGTGCAGCCTACGCATTTTGCCATGCAGACAATTGCAATCATTGTAACACCAATCGCAATCGCCAGCACGATATCCTGATCGTACATAATATAAATCCGGATTCCATTGACAATAGACAGCAAAATCCCGACCAGCAGCGCGATCCGCATCTCTTTGAATACTACCCGGAAAAAGTCTCTGAACTGAATCTCCCCCACAGCAAGCCCACGTATTACCATCGTCGAACTCTGGGAACCACAGTTACCGCTTGTCCCCATCAGCATCGGGATAAAGGTAATCAGAATCGGCATCGCCGACATTGCAGTCTCATAATGTGCAAGGATTTCCCCGCTCACAGTCGCCGAAAGCATCAGAAGCATCAGCCACAATGTACGGTTCTTGGCATGCTGAAATACCGATGTTCCAAAGTAAGAGTCTTCATTTGGGCTGACACCTGCCATGATGCTGATATCTTCCGTTGTCTCATCTTGCAATACGAGCATCGCATCATCAACTGTTACGATTCCAACCAGACAGTTTTCATGGTCGATAATCGGGATTGCAACAAGACCATATTTTTTGATTGTTGTTGCCACTTCCTCCTGATCGTCCAATGTCCTCGCACAGAGGACATTTTCATCCATAATTTCCTCAATCAGCCTGGATTCGCCTGCCGTCAGCAAATCTTTGACATCGACACAGCCGACTAATTTCTTTTTTTCCGTCACATAACAGGTGTATATCGTCTCCCGGTTAATACCGACCTGACGGATTTTCAGGATTGCATCCGCAACCGTCATTTCTTTCCGTAGACTGATATACTCAATATTCATAATGCTGCCTGCGCTATCCTCCGGATATTGCAGCAGTACATTTATTTTCTTGCGTGTTTCCTCATCCGTTGCCATCAGCAGACGGTCTACTACATTTGCCGGCATCTCTTCCAGAACATCAACGGTATCATCCATATACATCTCATCCATGACTTCTTCCAGTTCGGAATCCGTCAGCCCATTAATCAGAGACTCCCTCATATCGCTGTTCATATCTGTGAATACTTCTGCCGCTTCTTCCTTTGCCAGCAGCCGGAAAATCAAAATCATATGGCGCTCATCTATCTCTTCGAGCATATCAACAATATCAACGGGGTGCATGGTTCCCAGTTCTTCTTTTAACTCTTTAAACTTCCGTGCTTCCAGCAATTCCAAAATCTGATGTTCTTCCATGCCATACACCTCTTTCTTTCGTTATCCTTTTATAGTATAATGGTTTATAAATATATATACAAGACAAAATAATTTGAAAAGCCCGTTTTTCTACTATATTTTGTAATATAGAATAAACACTTTTCTATTTCTGATTATACAAAAAGCAAAAATATATATGGGAGGGGAAACATCATGAAAATAGTTGGAATTATTGCAGAGTACAATCCTTTTCACAACGGGCACCAGTATCACATTGAAAAAGCAAAAGAGGTCACAGGTGCAGATGCTGCAATCATCATCATGAGTGGGGATTATGTCCAGCGCGGCATTCCCGCCATCATGCCAAAGCGTCTGCGTGCAGAAATGGCGCTGAGGTCCGGCGCCGCGGCTGTATTGGGACTTCCGGTCTGCTATGCCACCGGAAGCGCTGAATTGTTCGCCATGGGTGCGGTCTCATTGCTGGACAGCCTTGGCGTCGTGAACAGTATCTGTTTTGGAAGTGAATGCAATGATCTGCACGGTCTTCAGGCAATTGCGGACATTCTCTGTGCGGAACCGGGAGAATACCGGGAAATTCTTCAGCAACAGTTAAAAACGGGGCTGTCTTATCCTGCCGCAAGGCAAGAAGCGCTCCGTAAGTTTATGAAAAATGCCGACTGCTCCTTTCTGCTCAATGACCCGAACAATATTCTTGGTGTGGAATACCTCAAGGCTCTGCGAAAACTGGACAGCCCTATGACGCCTTACACAATCAAACGGCAGGATTCCCATTACCACGATACCGAACTGCGCCCCACATACAGTTCCGCTTCCGCGGTTCGCTCCCTGCTTGCTTATGCAGGGTCCAGCCTCCGCACCGAAAGCAATCATACATTCGAGGACACATCCTTCTCCAGTATTCTCAGCGAACTGGAAGGGCAGGTTCCGTCATGCTGCCTCGAACTTTTAAAAGATTATCATCGGGTAAAATATCCGATATATCAGAATGATTTTTCTCTGCTATTGAAATACAAACTGCTAAATAAAGAGCCGCAGCGTCTCGTCCGCTATATGGATGTTTCAGAAGAGTTAGCAAACCGCATCTGTACACAGTTAAACAATTTCTTCAATTATCAGCAGTTCTGCGAATTGTTAAAAACAAGAGAAGTGACTCAGACACGAATTAACCGGGCGCTTTTACACATTATGCTCGGAATCAAGAAAAACAGCATCCTCTCTTACTCCAACTGCGGTTATCACTTTTACGCCCACCTTCTCGGATTCCGAAAGGACTCCGAAAAAGTCATTTCCGCAATTGCAAAAAATGGAAGTATTCCGCTGATTACTAAACTGTATGATTCCGGTAGCCTGCCGGAACTTGGACAGCGGATGCTCACACAGGATGTGCTCGCATCCAACCTGTACACATCGGTGGTGACCGATAAATATAAGACTGCATTTGAAAATGAATACAATCAGGGGGTGATTAAAATCTGAGCGGTTACTTTGTGTAATAACAACCGGATAAGGGGTATTTAACACCGACCGGTTATTACACAAAATAATCAGTTTTTCTTCCAGACTCTGCTCTCCAACGGTTTCATCTGCGCTCCATCTTCACCATAAAGCAATGTATACGTTCCCTGCACCGGAACTTCCACGGTTTTCCCAGAGAAATTCTGTATAAACAAATACACTGCTCCATCCCTTTCACGTGTTGCCACGGACACGCCCTTCGGAATCTGTTCCAATGGTTTTTCCAGACCGGCCTCCGCACCGACTTTCTCATAGAATTCCTGATAGAAATCTTCTTCCATATCAGCACATACATAATAAATCTGTCCCTTTCCATATGCGTGATATGTCAGCGCCGGCATTCCCTGATAGAAATCTTCCCCATACTGCATCAACACCTCCGTGTCATCCTGTACTTTAACTAAATCACACAGATTCCTACAGGAATACATTTTAGAAAGCCCTAGATGATTGCCCTGCCGTGGTACTGCGTGATTTTCATCCCAGTCATACAGCCCGTCTATCTCCGTACTCCGCAATCCGGCGGCCTCAATCATACCATGTGGCGTACCGCCGAGATAGCAGCGGTCGGTGCCATCCACGATACCGGACCAGTAAGTCAGCACCAATGTGCCGCCGTTCTTTGCATATGTCTTTAACTTTTCTGCATACCCTTCTTTAAACATATACGCCATCGGGACAGCAACCAGTTTATAGACTTCCAGTGTATGCTCCATGGAAATGATATCGACATTGATTCCCTGTGCGCGAAGTGGTTTGTACTGTTTCTGAATGCACTCCATATAATGCAGATCCTCATTGCGCGGTCCCTGAGAATCTTTCATCGCCCAGTCATTTTCCCTGTCATATAGAACCGCTGCCTGTGCCTTCACCGCACTGCCGGCGACTTCGCGAATCTGTTCTAACATTGCCCCGACTTCAGTGACTTCCCGGAATACCCTTGTGTCATCTCCGCCATAATGGTCAATTACCGCACCGTGAAATTTTTCAGACGCGCCCTGACTTTGACGAAGCTGGAAGTATAACACACTATCTGAGCCGTGCGCCACTGCATGCAATGACGCTGCCATCAACATCCCCGGCCGTTTTAGCTTGCTCACAGCCTGCCAGTTCGTGGAAGACGGACAGGATTCCATAAGCAGAAACGGTTTCTTCTGAATACTTCTCATCAAATCATGCTGCAGGCCGCAGTCAACAGCAGTCTTCCACTCTTCCTCTTTATGCCAGGTCGGATAATTGTCCCAGGACACAATATCCAGCACGTCTTTAAACTTCTTATAATCCAGTCCCGCATAGTCATACATCAGGTTTGCAGTTACCGGTTTATCCGAACCACCCTCCCGGATTGCTGCTGTTTCCGCCTGAAGGAAATCAATCGTGCGTGCCGTGACAAACCGTTTCCAGTCCAATTTCAGCGCATGTAATTCATTTTCTCCCCGTGGGGACGGGCTCTCTATCTGCTCAAAACTGCTGTACTGATGGCTCCAGAATGTTGTACACCATCTTGCGTTCAGTTCTTCAATGGTCCCATACTTTTCTCTCAGCCACTCCCGGAACTTTTCCTGACAGAGCGGGCAATGGCATTCTCCCCCATATTCATTGGAAATGTGCCACAAAATTACCGCCGGATGATTTCCAAACCGCCCGGCGAGCGCCTTATTCATCTGTCTCATCTTCTCCCGGTATACCGGGGAAGTATAACAGTGATTATGCCGTCCGCCAAACAGATTCCTCTCCCGGTTCTCATTTACGCGCAGCACTTCCGGATATTTATCCACCATCCATTTCGGACGTGCTCCGGTCGGTGTCGCAAGAATTACAGAAATTCCGTTCGCATATAAATCTTCTATAATCTGAGCCAGCCACTCAAATTGATAATTGCCCTCTTCCGGCTCTAACACCGCCCATGAAAACATCCCGACCGAAACAGTATTGATATGTGCTTTTTTGAAATATCCGATATCTGTTTTCAGGATATCCGGACGGTGCAGCCATTGCTCCGGATTGTAATCCCCTCCATGCAGGAACCGCCCGTATTCTACTTGTCCGTCCATATTTTGCCCACTCCCGTCTTCCGATAATTACAAAAATAGCCTGAATTTAAATTCCCCTAAATGAGAATGTAAATACCATCTTCTTACTTACATCCAGTAAATATTCCGGATGCGTCTTTGCATGCCAGCTATCATCTCCGGCAATTCCCATCTGCGCCTTTGCAACTCTGACCACTGTATAATGCACCTCCGGCAATTCATACGCGTGCATTGCATTTTCCATCTCATGCGGTGTATAAGGCAGCGCGGAAAATGTCATCGGCCCGTTCTCTTCATCCATTGTAAAGAGCATGCCTCTGCCTTTTCTGTCGGTAACAGATGCGTAGCGTACCTCTTCTTTTGCCCCACACTCCTGCGGGACAAGGTACTGTGCCAGATTATCCTTTACCAGATTCTTATATACGCCCAGTTTCGCACCGTGTTTTCTGTCTTCATAAGTCTCTGCCGGTCCCAGCCCATACCACGTCACGTGATCATAATCCGCATCAAATTTAAACATCACACCAAATTCCGGCATATCACCGAGTTCTTTCACCGGCTCATAACTAAGCGAGGTTTTTACTGTCCCGTCACCAAAGACTTCATATGCAAGCTTACATTCGCTGACCGGGGCTGTCGGCATCAGATATTTATAGGTCACTACGATACTGTGCCCCTTCTCTTCCACCTCCGGTTCAAAGACTTTTCCCCACTCGTCTCCGCGGAACTCTTTAAAGCTCAGGTACTGGCTCGCAATCTTCCACTGTGCATACTGCATCGGCATCTGGCTTCCGCAGTCATTGTCCACCGGCGCACGCCAGAAATTCGGACGCGGAATCATCTCAATCATTTCCTTCCCCGCATAGCGGTAAGAAGTCAGACCGCCATTCAGTACGGAGAACATTACACTAAAATTCTCACCATTCACACCAATATTGTGTGTGCTGTGAATCACTTTGATATCACGTGTACAAATCCTTTTCTTTTCTTCTTTTTCGACTTTATATACATGCTGTCCGAACGCAACCTCGTGTCCGTGCTTTGCCCATGCCGTATGATGCTTTAGCAGAAAAGATACCGTCACCACATACTCTCCGGGCAAGGTCTCTTTTTCCACCGGAAGTGCATACACTTTTTCGCTCAACGGTTCCACGTCCGTATCGAATGCCACACTCTGCAGTAGTCTGCCCTCCCGCTCCACGGTTACATGGCAAAGGAACTGATTTGTATTTACAAACAGATTCTTATTCACAATCCGGACTTCCGTATCGGTTACATCTGCGGTAATATTCTGATAGTTGAACTTCACTTCCTGCATCTTCGGAGATTCCTCACGTTCCCCGCCATATGCGATTCCATTCCCGCTGAAATTATAATCAGACGGACGGTCTCCGAAATCGCCGCCATATGCCTGAAACTCTTTTCCATACCGATCCTTTTTATAAATAGACTGGTCAATATAATCCCAGATAAATCCCCCCTGGTACAGCGGTTCCGTGTCAGTTAAATCTGTATATTTATGCATTGCCCCACAAGAATTTCCCATGGCATGTGTGTATTCACAACAGATAAACGGCTTGCTTCTGTCTTTTTGCAAAAACGCTTTGATAGATTCCACCGACGGATACATCTGGCTTTCCATATCACTCGTGTCATTATAACTGCGGTCATGGAACAAACCTTCATAATGTACCAGACGGGTATCATCCTCTTTCCTGAAAAACTCCGACATCTCATAAATATCCTTCCCGCCAAAGGATTCATTTCCACAGGACCAGATTAAGATTGCCGGATGGTTTTTGTCCCTCTGATACATGGAATTTGCACGGTCAAGCATCATACCAAGCCACTCCGGCTTATCATGCGGGACAACCCACGTATAATCCTTTGTAAATTCAGCCACATCCCACGAACCATGGGACTCCAGATTTGTTTCATCAATCATATACAGACCAAACTCATCACAGAGACGGTAAATCAAAGAAGAGTCTGGATAATGGCAGGTGCGGATTGCATTGATGTTATTGCGTTTCATCGTTATCAAATCCTTGCGCAGTTCCTCTTCCGATACATGACGTCCGTTTACCGAGCTGAATTCATGCCGGTTGACCCCTTTGAATACGATTCGTTTCCCATTCAATGTCATGATATGGTTTTTCATCTCAAACCGTCTGAACCCGACTTTTTCCGGAATGATTTCCTGCAATTCTCCGGATTCATTGTACACTTCCAGCGTCAAATCATACAAATCCGGGACTTCGGCGCTCCACAGCAGCGGTTCTTCCACCGTCCATGTATAATCTGTGGTCTCTTCCGGAAACTCTTTTTCCTGCAATACTTTCACTTCACTGAAAACAACCCTTCCGTCTTTACTCAGGCAAACCTTAACCGTTCCATCCCCCCAGCTTTTCAGCCCGATTCCAAGCTCTGCTTTCGTAAGTGATGCGTCCGGGACTGCACGGATTCTCATGTCCTGTATATGCACATCCGGAACCGTATACAGATATACCTCCCGGTAAATACCGGAAAAGCGGAAGAAATCCTGATCTTCACACCAACTGCTTGACGTCCATTTAAACACCTGCGCTGCAAGCTTGTTCTCTCCGTCTTTTAAGAATTCTGTCAGCTCAAACTCTGATGGTGTAAAGGAATCTTCACTATATCCGACAAACTGTCCGTTCAGCCAGAGCGCAAGACCGCTCTCTGCACCCTGGAAGGAAATAAACACCCGTTTTTCTTTCATCTGTTCCGGCAACTCAAAATATTTCACATAGCTTGCCACCGGATTAAACGTTTCCGGTATCTCCCCCGGATGGATTTCCTCATGCCCCTCCCACGGATATTGTACATTTGCATACTGCGGGACATCATATCCTTCCATCTGGATATGCGCAGGGACATGAATATCATCCCAGTCTTTACAGCAGTAATCCTCTGCCTCAAAACCCGAAACCGCTGCCTTATAATTTTTTGCATAATGAAACTTCCACAACCCATTCAAATCATATTGAAAAGAAGAGTTCTGCTCCCGCACCTCTGTTTCTGATGCATAAAATCTGTGGTCAGAGTGGGCATCCATCCTCCCATCGCGGAAATATAACGGATCCTTGACCATCTCATAATCAAATGTCTTCATGATATTACTCCTTTCGATTTCACTTTTCCAGTGTAAATGCTAACGATACAGTACACCAGCCCCTCCGCATCCCCTCGGTGGACAAAGGGTACAGGAAACCATGTGTTTCCCTGCGCACAGAGGATAAAACAGGCGGATATTCATTAACCAAATATCCGCCCTTATATTCACCGCCTGAAACGGTATTATTTTACAGCACCTGTAATTCCTTCTGCAAACTGTTTCTGTAATACAAAGAATACAATCATTGTCGGAATGGAACAGAATAATACGCCGCACATCAGCATACCGTAATCCGTCACATATCCGGTAATCAGGTTTGCAATCAGCATTGGCATTGTCATGGCTCTGTTATCCTGCATGATTACCTTCGGCCACAAATAAGAATTCCATGCATTCATAAATGTGATAACCGCTGCCGCTGCATACGTTGAACGCATAGTCGGAATGAACATACGGAAAAAAATCTGCAATTCATTCAGTCCGTCAATACGTGCTGCTTCTATAATATCAACAGGAAAAGCTCTTGCATTTTGCCGGAACATCATAATCATAAACGGCGTGGAAATCATGGGCATCATGAAACCAACCGCTGTATTCAGCAGACCTGCCTTTGAAAACATCTGGAACAAAGGCACCATTGTTGCAACCTGCGGTACCATCATTGCAAGCAGCAGAACAGAAAACAAACCGTCTTTTGCTTTATCATGATAGATTTCAAATCCATAACCTGCTATCGAACATATCAGCAAACAAACTATTGTTGTCAGTATTGCGTAAAAGAACGAATTCCAAAGTGATCCCCACAACGGCTGCTGCGAAATGAGATTCCGAAAATTTTCGATAAAATATGTTCCCGGTATTATCTTACCTCTGGACACATCAGTAGAGGTATTCGTTGCTGCTGCAATCATCCAATACAATGGAAATACCGAAATGAATGATACGATAACAAGGAAAATATATGTAGGAATCAACCTTCTCTGGGATGCAGACTTATTCTTCTTAGTCACGAGTATCACCTACTTTCATATTAATCAGTGCCAGAACCGCAACCATGATAAACACTATAAATGCCATCGCTGATGCATAACCAAAATTCGGCACATTCATGAAACATGTATTGTAAATATAATGTGACATTGTAATAGTGGAATTTGCCGGACCACCCTTCGTCAAGTTAACAGACTCATCAAACAACTGCAATGTGCCGTTAATTGACATAATAAATGTCATGATAATCGTTGGTTTCAACAGAGGAACCGTAATTTTCCAAAATGTTTTCCAGCCATTTGCGCCGTCAATCTTTGCCGCCTCATATACGGAATACTCTATATTCTGTAATCCTGCCAGATAAAATACCATATTATAACCTGTCCATCTCCATATCAGGGCAAGAATAATAACAATCTTAGCACTTGTGGAATTTCCAAGGAAATTGTATCCTGTGTTCAGAATGTGAAGTTTAATTAACACATTATTAATCAAACCATCCTGAGCAAACAGACACCTGAAAATCAGTGCATAAGAAACAAGTGATGTCGCACACGGCAAGAACACACAGGTACGGAAAACCCCTTTCAGTCTCAGGTCTTTGTTATTCAGCAACTGTGCCAGCAATATTGCTAAGATCAACATAATCGGAACCTGAATAATCAGATACAGAAATGTATTTATAATGGATTGTTGGAATACTTTATCTGAAAGTATTCTTGCGTAGTTGCTAAATCCAACAATTTTCATATTTGCGCCCGTTCCTGTCTGTAAGGACAAGATAAAAGCCCGAATCATCGGGTAAAAACTCATAATGGCTATCAATATGGTCGCCGGTGCCAGAAATGCCCAGCCGGCCGCCCTCTGTTTCGCCACAAGGCTCATACCTTTTTTCTTTGAGATCACCCCAATCCCTCCTTTTCCATTCTCCGGAAACATCATAGAATATTTACGGGGAACCACCATCAGTTCCCCGTCTATGATGAATCTCTTACAAACGACACCCCGTCGGTATTATTCAGTCATCTTGAATTCTAATGTTTTCTGGGCTTCCTTAAGGGCTGCATCCTTATCTGCCCCATCTACAATATTTCCAACAGCCGTATTAATACACTCACGCGACTCATAATGATACGGAGTACTCGTGAACTCAGGGATATGTGATGAATACTCAACAATTGTTGAGAAAATTGGCTGATTGTTAAAGAATTCATTTGGCTCGTTATAAACTTCTGACTCTCCTGCCGGCAGATAACAGGAAATAGCCCCTGTTTCCGGAAGGATTGAATCATAAAATTCTGTGCTGGAACCGAATGTACTTGCCAGAAAATCCATAGCCAGTTCTTTATTCTTGCAATTTGATGTAATATACCATGAAGAACCACCGTTGTTTGCATAGTTTGTAGCTGTATCTATGCCATCAACTTTTGGCATTGTAGTAATCTCCCACAGTCCCTTCTGATCTTCAGTTGACATCAAAGTAGCCGTAATCCAATTACCATTGATTACACCTGCAGTCTGACCGGTTGTAATCGTCTGAACATACTCGTCCCAGTTATTTATAAGCTTTACAACGTCCTTTTCAATCATCTCGGCATAAAGGTCAACACACTTCTCGACTACTTCATTTCCTACAATAAATGCATTGCCATCTTCATCAACAAGATTTGCGCCACAGGACTGAATCATCATCATCATCAAATCTCCGTCTGTCGCCTGATTCATCAACAGATACTTCCCTGTCTTCTCATGTACGTCTTGTCCGATTTCCATGAATCTGGACCATGTAATATCTGTCAGATCATCAATTGTATATCCCGCCTCCGCAAGAATGTCCGTACGATAACATGCGATAACAGCACCATTATCGAACGGAACTCCATAATGTTTTCCGTCCAGCATGGAATATGCCTGTTTCAATTCTCCAAAATCTTCCCATGTGACATCCATATCGCTCAAATCTGTGAACGCATCCGGATAACTCTTTAAATATTTCTGATAACTGTTATCCTGCATCAATACGATATCCGGCATTGTACTGTAATCTCCGGCATTAGCACAGGTTGTAAGCTTTGTCTGACAGTCATCAGAACCTGTTTCAATAATCTCAACTTCAAATCCCTCATGATCCTTCGCATATTCATCTGCGGCCATCTGCATGGATTTGATGTTGAATGTCTGATCCCATGCCCATACAGTTAGTTTGTTACTGTCTGCCGAAGAACCGGAATCACCTGAATCTGCTTTCTTTCCTCCGCCTCCGCAAGCAACAAGCGACATTGCCACTGTCCCGACAAGCAACACTGAAAGTAACCTCTTTTTCATAAAAATTCCCTCCTTTTGTAAGAACCAAGCTTGTCTCCTTTTTGTTTCTTACTTGTTTGTTCGTGAACCTATTATAGCAAAGGGAATAAAAAAGCAGTGTGCAAATTCGCTTATAATCTATGCATTTCCAATCGTTTTTGTGCATTATGTTGTTTTCGACAATTTATATCATTTTTTATTGTGCATTATTGCTAATTACTTTTTCTGGGTACATCTGTTTCAAAATCTGAAATATCTCCTCATTCAAATCAAGCAGCAGCTTTATCTTTTTTCTGTCTTCCATAATAATCATTGTATAGTACGGGGTGTCCTCATCATAGGAGGTATAGTCAAATTTCGGAAGTTTTACACTGCCCCCATGCTTTTTATATTTTGCAACCCGTTCATGCCAGCTCGGCGCAACCACTTCCAAATCTTTCAAATCCATACTGTGCACCTCTTTCCGGTAACGCTTACCCCAGATAACAGCAACGGAAAACCGAGTGCCTTCCAACGTATATTCGTATTCTTTTTTGCTGAAAATATCATACAGGAAATATAATGCGACAAGCAAAAAGCCCGGAAGCATAAATCCCTGCGAAACTGCAATTCCCAGAATAACAAAAAACACCCCAAACACAACCATCACTGTCCGAAGCGCTCCTGTCATCGGTTTTTGCCTTCTCGTAACCTGCTCGACTACTCTATAATTGTACATCTGATTTACCATCCTTCCTCACAATGAATCTGAAATTTGAGAAGCTGCTGTTCATAATTTTCCGGCCGCTTTCTCCACTCATGCGGAGAGCATCCCATCACCTGTTTAAAATTCCTGTTAAATGTGGAAAGTGTTGTAAATCCACATTTATACGCAATGTCCGCAATCTGCCCATCCGTTGTTTTCAGATAATCACACGCTGCCTGAACACGTACCAGATTGAGATATTCCATCGGACTCATCTTCATATAATCTGTAAATACCCTCCGGAAATGTGCCTCGCTGATATGACACCAGTCGGCAAGGTTTTTCACCTTCAGCGGCTCCGTATAATGAAGCGAAATGCGGTCCAGTACCTGTGAGACAACCATCATTACCCTTTTATCATATTCCTCTTCAATCGGCGCTTCCTCAAACATACGGTTCTCTCTCGCTATTGTGACAAGAAGAGTCGCAAGAGTCCCTTTTGCCTCTTCCATGAAGAACTCTTCTCTTTTCCTCATAATATTCAAGATACTCCGTATTTTGTCTGCAATTTCCGGTGCTTCTTTTGACTGTTTCATGATTGCCCTGGAATAGATTCTCTGAATTATCAGTTCTGCCTGTTTCGGATTGCCCCGGCAAAGTTCCTGCACAAATCCCTCCACATCAATAAACAGATATTCCCATCGGCTCAGACTTCCCCTGTCACTATTCGTCGTATGTGGATAATTTTTTGGAATAATCGTAAATTCTCCACCCTGAAACCGGATGTCTTGTTTCCCCAGTGTTAAGATACCGTTTCCGGAGTAACAGTATCCTATCTCCAGATAATTGTGAAAATGTAAATAATCAATTCCCTGTCCGTAAATCTGTATCCATTTTGTCCCGAGCAGCGCCAGTATGGGGCTACCCGTCGGCATCTTATAGTACCTGTATTCCATTTTTGGTCTTTGTTTTCTGCCCATATTCTCTCTCCCGACATCTTTCCCCGTTTTCCGGAGTCCATTGCCCCCTGCAGTTATTGCAGCCACTGCATTTCCAAAAGAACCGGCAGGGCTGCTTGTGATATGCTTGCCGCCTTACCGGTCCTTTCTGTTTCTTATTTTGATTTTACTCAGCAAGTGCTTTCTTTGTACAAGTCACAGCCAGTGCCCCCTGTCCGATATGACAGGCGACGCTCAATGATAACGGTGCACACTGAATTTCAAACTGCGGGAACTTCTCATGAATCTCTGTCCTCCACGCTTCTGCCTCTTCCGGATTTCCGGTATAAGCCATTCCAAGAATCAGCTCGTCTTCTTTTCCCGCAAACCGTTCTGTTAAATCAGTCTCAATTGCCTTCAGCATCGTGCGTTTTGCCGCTTTCCAACCGCGGACTTTTGCAAAAGCATCCAGTTTTTCCCCCTGAATCGTCAGCACCGGTTTCAAATTCAGCACTGTTCCAAGTGCCGCTGCGGCCGGAGTGATGCGTCCGCCTTTTTTCAGATATTTTAATGTATCTACTGTAATATAAATCGTAGATTCAAATTTCTCTCTTTCAAGAATCTCTTTAATCTCTTCCGCAGATTTTCCGGAATCACGCAATACCATTGCATCTTTTACAGACTGCTCCTGTGTAACAGATATCCGCTGATTATTTACGACAACAACGCTTCCTTCATAATCTGCTGCCAGGGACATTGCCGTTTCACAGGAGCCGCTCAGGCCACTGGACATCGGAATATAGACAATCTCATCATATTCCTTGAGCAATTCATCCCACATATCCATCACATCGCCCGGCGTCGGCTGTGAAGTAGAAATATCGGCGTCTTCCTGCAGCTTTTTATAAAATTCATCCTGAGTCAGGGAAATATCTTCCAAAAATAATTCCCCATTGATAAAAAATGGCATCGGGAGGACAGTAACTCCCAGCTCTTTTCCCTCTGCCTGCGTAATTCCGCTGTTGCTGTCTGTTACAATCGCTATTTTACTCATTCTTATCTTTCCCCTTAGTTCTTGAAACTGTGAATTGGTGCCGGAATTCTTCCTTCTCTGCTGATAAATGCCTCACATCCAAATTCATTGACCGGCATAATCGGCGCATATCCCAAAAGTCCGCCAAACTCTGCTGTGTCTCCCACATCTTTTCCGATAACCGGAATCAGGCGGACTGCCGTTGTCTTCTGGTTGACCATGCCGATTGCCATCTCATCGGCAATCATGCCGGAAATTGTGCTTGCACTTGTCTTTCCAGGAATTGCAATCATATCCAGACCTACAGAGCAGACACATGTCATTGCCTCTAATTTTTCCATTGTCAGGGAGCCTGCATTCACAGCGTCAATCATGCCCTGATCTTCACTGACCGGGATGAACGCGCCGCTCAGTCCACCGACATAAGAAGATGCCATCACGCCGCCCTTCTTCACCTGATCATTCAGCATGGCAAGTGCAGCCGTTGTTCCCGGGGCACCGACTCTTTCCAATCCGATTTCTTCCAGAATCTCAGCTACGCTGTCACCGATAGCAGGGGTCGGGGCCAATGACAAATCAATAATCCCAAACGGGATTCCAAGACGTCTGGATGCCTCTCCTGCCACAAGCTGGCCGACACGGGTTACCTTGAATGCCGTCTTCTTGATTGTCTCGCAAAGCTCTTCAAAGCCTTTGCCACGCACTCTTTCCAGAGCCTTCTTCACAACTCCGGGACCGCTGACTCCAACGTTGATAACAGAGTCTGCTTCTGTCACTCCGAGGAATGCGCCTGCCATAAACGGATTGTCATCCGGTGCATTACAGAATACAACAAGTTTTGCACAGCCGAGAGAATCGTTGTCTGCCGTCGCTTCTGCTGTGGCTTTTACAACCTCTCCGCACAGACGTACCGCATCCATATTGATGCCGGTCCTTGTAGAGCCAACATTTATAGAACTACAGATGCGCTCCGTCTCTGCCAATGCCTGCGGGATGGAACGAATCAGATTCTCCTCGCTCTTTGTCATTCCCTTGGAAACCAGTGCAGAGTATCCGCCGATAAAATTCACGCCAACCTCTTTTGCCGCACAATCCAAAGTCCTCGCAATTGTCACAAAATCCTCTGGAGTTTTGCATGCCGCACTTCCCACCAGGGAAATCGGTGTGATGGAAATTCGTTTGTTCACAATCGGGATACCAAACTCTCTCTCTATGTCCTGTCCGGTAGATACCAAATCTTTTGCAACGGTTGTAATCTTCTCATAAATCTTACGGTTCAATTCCTCCAGATTCGAATCAATACAGTCCAGCAAACTGATTCCGAGTGTAATTGTCCTCACATCCAGATTTTCATGCTCAATCATCTCATTCGTCTCTGATACTTCGTACATATTAATCATATTGTAATATCCTCACATTCTTGTATCTTTATGTAAACATCACTGCTGCGGCTTACAGTCTGTGCATTTTTTCAAAGATTTCCTCTTTCTGGCAGTGAATGCTTACTCCGATTTCCTCACCGAGTTTTTCCATCTCATCGCAGACTACTTTAAAATCCTTTTTCATTCCGGATACATCCACAATCATCATCATATTGAAATATCCCTGAATAATTGTCTGCGAAATATCGAGAATATTGATTTCATTGCCCGCAAGGTAGGTACATACCTTTGCGATAATTCCTACGGTATCTTTTCCCAATACAGTTACAATACATTTTTTCATAATCTTCTTCCTCCTGATTTTCTCTTTCGTTATGTAGTTTTGACGCTCTAATCACTTTACTTTATCTGTGATATTTCACTCAGACCTCTATGATTTCAGACACGGTATCGCGTTTTGCAACCCACATATCCAAATCTTCTCCTTTGAAATCGTTATCCCCAAGGGTTACTTCCAGTTTTACAGTTTCATACGCAAGCCTGGCGTAATTGTTTTCCTTACTTAAATGTCCGAGGACGATATGTTTCAAATTATCATGTAGTATATCACAAAGCAGCCGGCCTGACAATTCATTCGACAAATGCCCTTTATCCCCAAGTATTCTCCGCTTCAGCGGGTATGGGTATGCACCTACTTCCAGCATGTGAATATCATGGTTGGCCTCAAGCAGCACCGCATCCAGCTTTTCCAGCTTTTCCACGATATACTCGTCATACGTTCCCAAATCAGTTGCAACCGCCATAGATTTCCCGCCATTTTCAAGCCGGTACCCGCATGGTTCATTGGCATCATGTGAGATGCAAAACGGATTGACCCCGATATCCCCTAGCGTAAAGGTTTCGTCGGTGTGGATTGGGTGTAAAAGCCCTTCCGGCATTTTTCCAAGACCAGAGTATTCTCTGATGCCACGAATCGTTCCCGGAGTTGCATAAATCGGAACCGCATATTTTCTGCTGAACACACCCAACCCCTGAATATGGTCAGAATGCTCATGCGTCACCAGAATCCCATTCAGCTCTTCGCCTTTGATTTCCAGTTTCTTCAGCCCTTCTTCAATTCGTTTCTTGCTGATGCCTGTATCAACCAGCAAGTGGGTATCCTCACTCCCCACATAAATACAGTTGCCACTGCTGCCACTGGCAATGCTGCACATCCTCATAACAATTCTCCTATCTGTTCCTTTGTATTTTCGAATGTCCCGCTGTTGTCTATCACTTTGGAACATATGTTTCGAAATGCTTCTTCACCCGGCTGCGATGCAATCATCCGGTCAATCCGCTCATCACTGTACCCGCGGGATACTTTCAGACGCTCCCGCCGCACAGACTCTTTCGTATAAATATACCACATTTCTTCGCAAATGTCTTCATATCCTGCCGTCGGAAGAATAGCAGATTCAATCACAAATAATTTTGTACCGTTTTTCCTGCTGTCAGCAATCTGCCGCAGAACCTGCCGCCTGACCTCCGGATGGACGGCCGCATTCAACTGCATCAGTTTCTGCACGTCGCCAAACACCATCCTGCCAAGCTCCTGCCGGTCTAGTTCTCCGTCCGCGCCAACCACCGACGGGCCAAACATCCCTGTAATCCGTTCAAAGCAAGGTTCTCCTGCCCGCTGCAGCTCCTTCGCCACCTCATCAAGCTGACAGATTACCGCTCCATATGCTTCCTGCAAATGCTTCAGTACCCGACTCTTACCGGAACCGACACCGCCGGTAATTCCGATGACTCTCATCTGTTCCTTTTCCATCACTTCGCCCCATAACCGTTTAATTCTTCCTGCATTCCTATCACTTCGCCCCATAACCGTTTAATTCTTCCTGCATTCCTATCACTTCGCCTCGTACCAGTCCATTCCTGTATGCATGTCTACAATCAACGGTACTTTTAAATCTGCCGCCTTTTCCATCTGTTCCTTCAGGATCTGCTGAACTTCATCTATCTCCGTTTTGTCCGCTTCAATCAAAAGTTCATCATGCACCTGCAATATCATTTTTGATTTCAGATTTCTCTTTTTCAATTCCCGGTTTACGCCAAGCATGGCGATCTTCATAATATCTGCTGCTGTTCCCTGAATCGGCGCGTTCATCGCCACACGCTCTCCGAAACTCCTCTGCATAAAGTTACTGGATTTCAGTTCGGGCACCGGGCGTCTCCGCCCGTACAATGTCACCGCGTATCCTTTTTGTTTCGCATGTGCAACCGCATCATCCAGAAATGTCTTGATGCCCGGATAGGTCTGGAAATAATTTTCTATATACTGCGCCGCCTCTTTTTTGGTAATACTTAAATCTTCACTCAGCCCATAGGAACTGATGCCGTATACAATTCCAAAATTCACGGCCTTCGCATTTCTTCTCTGTAAATCCGTCACCTCATCAAATGGGGTGTGGAATACCTGAGACGCGGTCATCCGATGGATATCCCTCGCCTCCCGATATGCCTGGATCAGTTGCCCGTCCCCTGAGCAGTGTGCCAGAATCCGCAGCTCAATCTGGGAGTAATCGGCATCTACAAAAACACAGCCGTCCTTCGGCACGAATACTTTCCGAATCAGCCGTCCCAGTTCCATGCGTACCGGGATGTTCTGTAAATTAGGCTCCGTGCTGCTGATTCGCCCGGTCGCCGTGATTGTTTGGTTAAACGTTCCATGAATTCTTCCGTCTGCGCCGATAAAATTGGCAAGCCCATCCGCATAAGTAGACTTTAGTTTCGTAAGCTGACGGTATTCAAGAATCTTGGCTACAATCGGGTAATCCGATGCCAGCTTGTCTAATACGTCTGCCGCCGTGGAATATCCGGTTTTGGTTTTCTTTCCATTCGGAAGTCCCAGATGTTCGAACAACACAATGCCAAGCTGTTTCGGAGAATTGATATTGAAAGTTTCTCCGGCAGTCTCGTAAATCTCTGTTTCCAGCTCTGCAATCCGTCCTCCGAGCTGGTCTCCATATACTTTGAGTGCCTCGGCCTCCACCTGGATCCCTGCCCGCTCCATATCATATAAGGTAAACAAAAGCGGCATCTCAATCTCCGCAAACAGTTTGTACATTCCGGTTTCCCGCAGCTTTTCCGTCAATGGTCTCCATGAAGCAAACGCAGTATACGCCTCATAACAGACCTTCGTTTTTTCGTCCGCTTTCTCATCCATCATCAGATGAAGTCGCTCCCTCGCAACATCTTCATAATCATAATCATTTTTCAGAGGATTCAGAAGATATGCAGCCACTACCGCATCAAAACAATGCGCCTGTGTCTCTATCGGAATCACCGGTAGATACTTTTTTAACTGAAACATGACAAAGTTCTCTGTAGACTCCGCCACTTGTCTGAGTTTTCCAAAGAGATAATCCATGTCCGTATTCATATCGCATGGAATAGAATAAATTTTCTCCTTCCCATATGCAATCGCAATTCTTCCGTAACCTGATGGATGTGCAAACAAAGGCAGCACGTTTCCCTGCCCTTCGGAAATCGCCGCACCCACAACCTCAGCCTGCATCGCCTCCGCAAATACACGCTCAATCTCTGTTTGCTCCGTAATTTCCTTAAAATATGCTTCTACTGCATTGGTATCTGATTCCACATCGAACCGGCTAAGCAGATTTTTAAACTGTAACCGCTGGAAATAATCATGAGCCTCTTTTGTATACGGATTCCCATGCTTCGCCTGTTCCAGATTAAAGTCAATATCCGCATGGATATCAATCGTCGCCAACGTCTTGCTCAGGCATGCCTGTTCCCAGAATTCCTTCAGGTTCTTGCTCGCCCTCGGCGGCTTCAGCTCATCCACATGCGCGTATGCATTCTCAATGGAGCCATACTCCACAACAATCTTCGTAGCCGTCTTCTCTCCAACGCCCGGCACACCCGGAATATTATCTGACGTATCACCCATCAGGGCTTTCACATCAATGAACTCCGCCGGCGTTACGCCATACGTTTCTTTCACATCAGCGGCATAATAATCCTCTACCTCAGTACGTCCCTGTTTCGTCTTTGGAATACGGATTTTCACATGCTCCGTTGCAAGCTGCAATGTGTCCCGGTCTCCGGAGATAACCGCGACATCCATCCCCTTTTCCTCGCAAATGTGTGAAATAGTGCCGAGAAGGTCGTCCGCCTCAAGCCCCGCCTTCTCAATGATTTCCACATGCATCGCCCGCAGCACTTCCTTGATGACCGGAACCTGCTGGCGGAGTTCCTCTGCCATCGGCTTTCTCGTACCCTTATAATCTGCATACATCTCATGCCGGAAAGTCGGGGCATTCACGTCGAATGTCACCGTCAGATACTCCGGCTTTTCCTCATCCAGTATCTTGAACAAAATATTTAAAAATCCGTATATCGCATTTGTATGCAGCCCTTCGGAATTTGTCAAATCCGGCACCCCATAAAATGCCCGGTTTAAAATACTGTGCCCATCTATCAAAACAATCTTTTCACGCATAATTTCCTCTCCAATCAGGCTTTTCAGCAAATCTTCCACTTCATAGAAGTATACACTAAAACCAATATTTTTAAAAGGGGAAAACGGATGGACTTCTTGATTTTCTTCTGCTATAGTAGTGGATAATGATATAAAATTTCAAAATCTGAGTACCGCCCGGATTATCTTTTGATTCAAATGCTTTTGATTCAAAGACCTCGCCGCAAGCAACGGGCATAAAATGAGTGACAAGGAGATTTAAGTTATGGATGGAATTATTTTTGATGTGGATGGTACACTTTGGGATTCTACGGATACAGTAGCAAAAGCCTGGACACAGGCGATTTGCGACGCATCGGATTTAGATATGATTGTTGACGGACCGCTTCTGAGCGGACTCTTCGGAAAAACAATGGACGAAATCTGTGCCGCCCTTTTTCCGTCACTTCCGGTTGAAGAACGATACCGTATCGGAGAACTGTGTTTTCAATACGAGAATGATTTACTGGAGACGGAACCGGGTGCGTTGTATGACGGTGTGGAGGAAACCCTTCGAAAACTCTCTGAAAAATATCCGCTCTACATTGTCAGCAACTGCCAGTGCGGTTACATTGAAGTAATGCTTCGCTCTACCGGACTTGGCAAATATGTCAAAGATACCCTCTGCTTTGGTCAGACACAGACTCCGAAGGGTCAGACCATCCGTACGCTGATGGAGCGCAATGGCCTGAAAGATGTTGTCTATGTGGGCGACACACAGGGTGACGCCGATGCGTGTAAAGAAGCCGGGGTTCCGTTTGTCTTTGCCGGGTACGGATTTGGCGATGTGCCGGAAGCATCACAGCGAATTGATTCCATCTCCCAATTGTGTGAAAAGTACTTATAACAGACAAAACTTTGCCATTTCGGAAAGAGGACTGCCCGCCGGCATTCCTCTTTTCCTTACGCAGCTTTTTGTTTCCGTAACTCAGGAAATTGCGTCCTTTATGCTTTTTACATACTCCCGCAGTGCCCCTTCCGCATGTTCCCCATATTTTGCAATCAATTTCACAATTGCACTTCCAATGATTACACCATCGGATACACCTGCCATCTTTTCCGCCTGCTTCGGTGTACTGATTCCGAACCCGACTGCTGTAGGAACATCCGTTACTTCGCGGATAGATTTAATAATAGAAGCAATATCTGTCTCAATACTTGCTCTGACTCCGGTCACACCCATGGAGGATACAACATAAATAAATCCGGCTGCTTCTTTTGCAATCCTCTGGATTCGCTGCCTTGATGTCGGCGCAATCATGGAAATCACATCTACTCCATGCGCCTGTGCAATATGACTCAGCTCATCTTTCTCTTCATACGGCAAATCTGGGATAATAATTCCGCTGACTCCAACACTCTCACAGCGCCCGAAAAAATTTTCATAGCCATAATGGAATACCGGATTGAGGTAGGTCATAAATGCAAGTGGAATCTGGCTCTTTTCTCTCACTTTCTCCACAATTTCAAATGCTTTATCCGTTGTCATCCCCGCATTCAGCGCACGGATACTTGCCTCTTGGATTACAATACCCTCAGCGGTCGGGTCTGAAAACGGAATTCCAATTTCTATCATATCCGCCCCTGCTTCTTCCATTGCCAATATGTAATCTACTGTTTTATCTGCATAAGGATCGCCTGCTGTCAAAAATGCGATAAATGCTTTTCCTCCTGCAAATGCATCTGCTATCCTACTCATAAATCTCAACCCCCCTGTATCTTGCAATTGCTGCCACATCTTTATCCCCACGGCCGGACAGACAAATAATCATACTTTCATCTTTTCCCATCTGCGGCGCAAGTTTTCTCGCATACGCTACCGCATGTGCACTTTCAATGGCGCAGATGATGCCTTCCGTCCGCGCCATGTACTCGAAGGCATCTACCGCCTCATCGTCGGTAACCGGAACGTACTGTGCCCGTCCGCTGTCGCGGAGGTATGCATGTTCTGGTCCGATTCCCGGATAATCCAGACCTGCTGATATTGAATACACCGGTGCAATCTGTCCGTACTCATCCTGACAGAAGTAAGATTTCATTCCGTGGAATACACCCAGTGTCCCTTTTGCCATCGTCGCTGCATGTCTGTCGGTATCTGCTCCTTGACCGGCTGCCTCGCAACCAATCAGACGAACGCCCTCATCATTAATAAAATTGTAGAACATACCCATGGCATTGCTGCCTCCTCCCACGCAGGCAAGTACCGCATCCGGAAGTTTTCCTTCCTTTTCCAGAATCTGTTCCCTTGCTTCCTTACTGATTACGCTCTGGAAATCGCGGACCATCATAGGAAACGGATGCGGTCCCATCACAGAGCCGAGAACATAGTGCGTATCCGCAACCCGGCACGACCACTCTCTCATCGTCTCGTTAACCGCATCTTTTAATGTCTGGGTTCCGCTTGTCACTGCATGTACTTTCGCTCCAAGCAACTCCATCCGGTATACATTTAACGCCTGACGGTCCGTGTCTTCTTTTCCCATAAAAATCTCACATTCCATTCCCATCAGCGCCGCTGCCGTGGCAGTTGCCACACCATGCTGCCCGGCGCCGGTCTCTGCAATGACACGGGTCTTTCCCATTTTCTTCGCCAGCAGGACCTGACCGAGCACATTGTTAATCTTGTGGGAACCTGTGTGGTTCAGATCCTCCCTTTTCAAATAAATCTTTGCTCCGCCCAAATCCTGTGTCATCTTCTCCGCATAATACAAAAGTGACGGGCGCCCCGCGTATTCATTCAAAAGTGTGTTGAGTTCCTGATTGAACTCCGGATTATTTTTATAATACTCATATTGCTCTTCCAAATTGATTAATTCATTCATCAGCGTTTCGGAGATATACTGTCCTCCGAACTCGCCAAATCTTCCCTTTGACATATTCGTTCCTCCTGATTTCCTCTTTGCGCCTATTGGTTCTTATATTGCATAATATTCTTGCGTATATCTATACTTACCCTCTTCCCGTTTCTATGCATTTTTGCGGTTTACCGACTATCTATCACATTTCTATGCATTTATGCTAGTTACCAGCCATCTTGTTGCTCAATGCCTGCACATTTATACCCACGTACGCCTATCCCTGCATATATTTATACAAGAAGTTTGTGGACTACATCCACGGCAGCTTTTATCTTCACTGCATCCTTTTTCCCCTCCGTTTCCACTCCACTGCTCAAATCCACTGCATAAAGAGGAATATTTACTGTAGCCATTACCCGCTCCGTTTCAGCTACCGCCTCTGCCACGTTACCCGGTTTCAAACCTCCTGCCAGAAAAATCGGTTTTCCTATTTTCCCAATCCGCTGAAATGTTCCATAATCAAACTGCTGCCCGGTGCCGCCGGTTCCGCTATCCAGCAAAAGGAAATCAACATCCGACATCTCCCAATTCTGAATCTCTTCCTCATATTCCGGTTCCGTCATCGAAATAGCTTTGATAATTGAAATTCTGTTGTGTCCTGCCTTTTTACACGCTTCTTTTATTTTTCCCATATAATCTATTGTTTCCGAACCATGTAGCTGCACCACATCAATCACATGATTTTTTATAAGCTCCATCACCTTTAGCGGTTGTTCATCCACGAACACTCCCACCGTCCGGATTGCAGGATTCAACCTCAATTTCAATTCATGCGCCTGCTCAGAAGTAACATATCTCCTGCTTTTTTCAAAAAAGACAAAACCGACATAATCCGGCATCGCCGCATTCACTGCAGCAATATCCGTTTCTCTTGTCAGACCACAGATTTTAATCTTCATACATATTTCCTCCATATGGGGACACCCCTTCAATCAAATGGGGACACCCCCAACGTAAAAAAGGGACACCCCGGCTTCGCGAACACTCCTGTTTTCGCCAGAAATATAAAAAATTTGCGGTAAAAAGGGACAGGTCTCCCTTCGGTTGGGGACGTAGTAAAGTGGAACTTTACTACGTCCCCAACCGAAGCAGCATCTCTTTCTTATCTGTACTTCGCATCAATGTTTCGCCAATCAACACGGCATCTGTGCCATTTTTCTTCAGCCGCCGTATATCTTCCGGGGTTTTGATGCCACTTTCTGATACATACACTATTTCTTCCGGCACCAGTGTTCTTAATCGTTCACTTGTATGGACATCCACAGTGAACGTCTTTAAATCCCGGTTATTAACCCCGATGATTCCTGCTCCTCCTGCAAGTGCACGTTGCACTTCTTCCCCGGAATGCACCTCTACCAATACGGAAAGTCCAAGATTTTCTGCTATCTGTGCGTATTGTTTTAATTGTTCTTCATTCAGAATCGCACAGATTAAAAGTATTGCTGATGCCCCGATGGTTTTAGCTTCGTATATCATATATTCGTCCACGGTAAAATCCTTCCTAAGAATCGGTATGGATACGTGTTGAGCAATTTTTTTCAAATACTCGTCACTTCCCTGAAAATAGTACGGTTCTGTCAACACTGATAATGCATCAGCTCCCGCCGCCTCGTATTCCTGTGCAATCTCCAGATACGGAAACTCTGCTGCAATTACGCCTTTTGAAGGAGAGGCTTTTTTTACCTCACAGATGAAGGAAATTCCCTGTTTTCGGAGAGCCTGCTCGAAAGGAAATGTAAATCCGCCATTTTTCTTTTCTTCTTCGGCTATCTGCTCCGCCTGTTTTCGCAGCATTTCCAATGGAAATTTTTGTTTCTTTTCTATAATCCGTATTTTTGTCTTTTCTGCTATTTCATCTAAAATCATCCTGATTCCTCATTGCTTTACCTGTATTTTATTCCTCGTTAGAAAAGCGAATAAATTCTTTCAGTTTTTCCATTGCTTTTCCGCTGTCAATCATTTGTGCTGCCAGTTTCACACCTTCGGAAATGTTTTCTGCCTTGCCTGCTACATAGAGCGCTGCTCCGGAATTCATCAACACGGCGGTTCTCTTTGCCCCTGTTTCTTTTCCACTTAAGATTGCTTTTGTAATACAGGCATTCTCTTCCGGCGTTCCCCCGACCAGTTCACTCTTATCCGCACGTTCAAATCCGAAGTCTTCCGGCTTGATTACATAAGAACTGTATATTCCGTCTTTTACTTCACAGACAGTTGTCGGTGCGCAGCTTGATATTTCATCGAGTTTGTCCTGCCCGTACACAACCATTGCATTTTTCACACCAAGATTCTCCAACACCTTTGCAAGCGGCTCAACCAACGCTTCATCATACACGCCCATAACCTCCATGTTTGCTCCCGCCGGGTTGGCAAGCGGTCCGAGGATATTGAAAATAGTGCGGATTCCAAGTTCTTTTCTGACTGGTGCAACATATTTCATTGCAATATGATAATTCTGGGCAAATAAAAAGCAGATTCCGATTTTCTCCAAAAGTTCTGCACTCTTTCCCGGCGGCAGTGTAATTTTTACTCCCAACGCTTCCAGCACATCCGCTGCCCCGCATTTACTTGATGCCGCACGGTTTCCGTGCTTTGCAACCGGAACTCCCGCTGATGCAATCACCAGTGCCGATGTGGTAGAAATATTAAATGAATTTGCCCCATCTCCACCTGTTCCGACGATTTCCAGTGCGTCTATATTGTGGAGTAACTTCACGCAATGTTCCCTCATATCTGCCGCCGATGCCGTGATTTCATCGATTGTCTCACCTTTCATACTAAGCGCTGTCAAATAGGAGCTCATCTGCACATCACTTGCAGCGCCACTCATAATCTCATCCATGACCTGATATGCCTCTCCGTAAGTCAGATTCTCTTTTTTTGCCAGTTTCAAAATTGCCTCTTTAATCATTGTTCTGCCTTCCTTTCCTGATATGATTCTTATAATATGATTACAGCGTCAAAAGCCATCTCACACGTCGTGCCTGCACGTAAGTAGGAAAATGGATCTATGGCGCACCCCTACATGAGGAAGAAGCGGAGAAGAGGCTCCACACATTCCGAATGTGGGGCAGGATTGCGGGAGCTGCAAAGCAGCGAAACAATCCGTAAACAGTTTTGACGCTCTAATCATAATATTTTCCCGATGAAATTGTGTATCATCGTTCTTCCATCCGGTGTCAGAATAGATTCCGGGTGAAACTGTAATCCATAAACTTCATATTCTGTATGTTCCACCGCCATCACCTCTCCATCCGCAGTCTCGGCTGTTATCTTCAATTCTTTTGGTAATGTATCACGTACCGCTGCCAGTGAATGATATCTTGCCACCTGGATATTTGCCGGAAGATTCCGGAATAATTTACTTCCCGTATCAAGACTTACCTCGGATGTCTTACCATGCATCAGTTCTTTTGCATAAGAAACAGTCGCCCCAAGCGCCTCACAGATTGCCTGATGTCCAAGACACACCCCGAGGATTGGGACTTTCCCAGAGAATTCCCTCACTGCTTCAATACAGCATCCAGCATCTGCCGGATGCCCCGGTCCGGGAGAAAGCACGATATAATCCGGACTCATTTCCCGAATTTCGTCTATCGTTTTTTCATCGTTTCGAATCACGGTAATCTCAGGATTCTCCTTGCCAATCAATTGATAGAGGTTATAGGAAAAACTGTCATAATTATCAATCAGTAAAATCATTCTTCCATCCCCTTTCCTGCTGTTTCTATTGCCGTTGTTACCGCCTTTGCCTTGTTGATACACTCCTGATACTCGTGTTCCGGAACGCTGTCTGCCACAATCCCCGCCCCGGAACACACGTATACGATATCATTCTTTGCATATGCCATCCGAATTGCAATACAGGTATCCACGTTTCCTGTAAAATCAATGTATCCAACCGCACCCCCATAGATTCCTCTCTTACAGTCTTCCAGTTCATTAATTATCTCACATGCACGTATTTTCGGCGCTCCCGAAAGTGTTCCTGCCGGAAGAACCGCATCGATGGTATCCATATAATCTTTATCCTGCCGGATAATCCCTTTTACCGTCGAACCGATATGCATGACATGGGAAAACCTCTCGATTTCCATATATTTTTCTACCTCAACGGTTCCAATCTTACTAATTTTTCCAATATCGTTTCTTCCCAAATCAACGAGCATATTGTGCTCTGCCAGTTCTTTTTCATCTTTCAGCAGCTCCTCTTCCAACGCCTTGTCTTCCTCGTATGAGCGCCCCCGTTTTCTCGTCCCCGCCAGAGGGAATGTATGAAGCGTGTCTCCTTCAAGCTTTGCCAGCGTTTCCGGCGATGCCCCGGCAATTTCAATATCATTGCTGGAAAAATAAAACATATACGGAGACGGGTTTGTTGTCCGCAGAACCCGGTACACATCAAAAATACTTCCTTCCATTTCCGCCTCTAACCGGTTAGACAGCACCACCTGAAAAATATCGCCTTCGCAAATATGCTGCTTCGCTTTTTCCACCATACTACAATATATTTCCCTGGAAAAATGCGGTTTGAAATTGCTTTTCAACTGAAAAGCTGTATACGGGGCATAATCACACTTCTGAATCAGATGTTTCAGCCGCCTTAATTTTTTCTTGCTTTCCCCGTATGCCTTTTCCATTTTCTCCGGCTGCATAATCGTTCCGTCCTCATTTGCAATCGGCATGCTTACGATCAAAATAATTTTCTGTCTCAGATGGTCAAATGCAATAACCTCATCAAACAGCATCAAATCCACATCCCGAAAATGTGTTTCATCCTTCGCATTCAGTTCCAGCTCCGGCTCCACATATTTGATATAATCATAGGAGAAATATCCAACTAACCCTCCTGTAAATGTCGGTAATCCCTTGATTCTCGGTGCACGGTTCTGCTCTATGATTTTTCGGATATATTTGCCCGGACGGAGGGTTTCCTCCTGAACTGTCTCATGATTTTTTAACCGAACCTTTCCATTCCGGCAGCTAATTTCCATTTTGGGCTCAAACCCAAGGAAACTGTATCTTCCCCACCGTTTTGCATCCTCCGCACTTTCAAACATATAGCAATGTTCACTGACTTTTTTGAGAACCCGGAGCACCCCGATTGGTGTATACATATCAGAATACACTTCCATACTGACCGGGATGGTTCGGTAATTGCCGGATTGGGCAAAACCTTGAATTGTCTGTAAATCTGGATAAATCATTATACAATCCCCTTTCCTTTTATTAGATATGTAACTGTTCAGAGCCATTTAGATAACTATAAAAACAACGAAAATGGCGGCTTTGAACAGTTTCTACGATATAATGAAGTGTTCTCACTGCCGTATAGACAAGCTTTTCCTGTGAAACATTAAGCACAAAAAATCCACCCCTGACATCACACAATAATATTGTGTAACGTCAAGGGCGGATTAAAATTCATAATTCGCGGTGCCACCTTGATTCACAGAGAAAAATTCTCTGTGCGCTTAGCGAGATACCAACATATCCCCGGCAACTAACGTATGCCTGCACGTCATGCTATACAGGTTCTGAGCAATTTCTAAAATGTATTGTAACCAGATACCTTTCCCGCATGCCCTCAGTGGTCCATTTAACATCCTGCGTTTTACCCGGCTCTCACCTGCCCGGACTCTCTGTGAATGCACGATATGCTGTTATCTCCACTTCATCGGTTTACTTTGTTAAATTAGTATTATTATAAACATATTTTCCGGAAGCTGTCAATGCTTTTTTCCACCTTCCAAGTAAAAATCTTCCAAGCAAAAATGATGGTGCTTTCCCGATATTGCTACCGGAAAATCAGCCATCACTTTAAACTACATTTTTCTTATATATTATTTTTCATTCTCGCAAAATAATCTTTTGTCTCAGATACAACCACACCGCTCAATGTCAACAACGCAATCAGGTTTGGGAATGCCATCAGGGCATTGAAGATATCTGCGATATTCCATACCGCCGCTACCGTCATATATGGTCCGAAGAACACACAGGCAATATACAGCCACCGGTAAGTCTTCACCGCTTTCTGGTTTCTGTTGAACAGGTATTCCAGACAACGCTCACCATAGTAATCCCATCCAAGGATTGTGGTAAACGCAAAGAATACCAGACAAAGCATCAATGCAAATGATGCAACAGCCGGCGGAAAGGGAAGTCCCTGCTGGAATGCCGCATTTGTAATTTCAATTCCTTCCAGACCTGTATTCCATGTTCCTGTAATAACAATAGCCAATCCTGTCATCGTACAGATTACAATTGTGTCAATAAATGTACCAGTCATAGATATCAGCCCCTGACGGGCAGGTTCCTTTGTCTGTGCCGCCGCAGCCGCAATTGGCGCGCTTCCAAGACCGGATTCGTTTGAGAAAATACCTCTCGCGATACCCTTCTGCATTGCAACGACCATTGTTCCCATTGCACCACCTGCAAGTGCACTTCCGGTAAATGCAGATTTTACAATCGCAACAACTGCTGCAGGGATTGCCGTAATATTTGTAACCATAATAATCAATACAAGTGTAACATACAAAACAGCCATGAACGGTACGACAACCTGAGATACTTTTGCGATGCGCTTAATACCGCCAATGACAACCAAACCGACACAGACTGTAAGTACCAGACAGGAAATCACAGTCGCCCATGAATATGTATTTCCAAACAAATTGACCGTGTATGCCATATCCGGATCAACAAAGTTCTTCACTGCAGACGCGATGCCATTTACCTGTGTAAATGTACCGATACCAAACAGACCGACTCCCGCTCCGAAAAATGCGAAAATCTTTGCAAGCCATCTCCACTGTTTTCCCATACCGTTCTCAATATAATAAAATGGTCCACCCAGGACATGACCTTTTTCATCAATCGTACGATACTTGATTGCAAGCAGACCCTCTGCATACTTCGTTGCCATTCCAAAGAATGCCGCTACAATCATCCAGAACAATGCCCCCGGTCCACCTGCTGCAATTGCAGTAGCGACACCGACAATGTTGCCTGTACCGATTGTTGCTGACAGTGCTGTACACAGTGCTCCAAAACTAGTTACCTCACCATGTCCGTCTCCTTCATTTTTCACCATGAATTTCAAGGCTTTTCCAAGATGTCTCACCTGCAAAACACCTAAACGAACTGTTAAAATGAATCCTGTAATCAGGATTAGAATGATTAACGGCAGTCCCCATACAACTCCGTCAAACCATGTGATAAAATGATTGATTTGCTCCAACATACCTTTCTTCCTCCATCCTTTTGCCTGAGAGATTAACAGCATTTCACTGCGTACACCTTCGGCGCTCTTCCTCTTAGATTTTGAAGAGACTCTCCTGAGTTTCGTGCTTTAACACGCCGTAGTATACAATAGCACGTCAGAGCTTAGATTTCAATAGCTTTTTTATAAAAAATTTAGAATTGTTCATCAAAGGGGACAGTCCCTTCTGACAGGGGACTGTCCCCTTTGCTAATTTACGGAAATCATCCCAACGCCACATCCAGTATCATCATTAAAACAAACCCGGCTGCAACACCGATTGTCCCGATATTCGAATGTTCACCTGCCTGTGACTCCGGTATCAGTTCTTCCACAACAACATAAATCATCGCTCCGGCAGCGAACGCAAGCAAATATGGCAAAATTGGCGTTACAAACTGCGTCAGCAAAATGGTAATCAACGCTGCGATTGGCTCAACGATACCAGAAGCCGCACCATACCAGAATGCCTTTTTCCTTGTAAATCCCTCTCCCCGAAGGGGCATGGAAATGATTGCCCCCTCCGGGAAGTTCTGAATCGCAATCCCGACTGATAACGCGAATGCCCCAGCCAATGAAATCAGTTCATTCCCGCTCATTACCCCGGCAAAGGTCACGCCAACCGCCATGCCCTCCGGAATGTTGTGAAGCGTCACCGCAAAAACGAGCATTGTTGTTTTTTTTAGCTCGGTCTTTATCCCCTCCGGTTCTTCCTCTGTCAAATGCAGATGAGGTATCACGGTATCCAGCAGCAAAAGAAATCCCATTCCAAACAAAAAACCGATTGCTGCGGGCGCCCATATGATTTTTGCCCGCTCCGACATATCAATGGCAGGAATCAGCAGTGACCAAACGGACGCCGCCATCATAACACCTGATGCAAATCCGAGTAAAACCTTCTGAAGCCGGTTGTCCATTTCTTTTCTCATAAAAAATACCATCGCAGCTCCCAGCGCAGTACCGGCAAACGGTATCCATATTCCAATCCAAATATTGTGATTCATTCTGATATACCCCTTCCTTTTTATGTTATCTTATGATACGCACAGTACGCCTGTAATGTCAAATTCTTTTTTATTTTTTCCTTTTTAGGTTGTTACATACAGGCGTTTAGTGTATAATAAATTTAAGAAATTTGAGCAGCGAGATTACTCAAAAATACACCTACATATAAGGAGAGAATCGCCATGGTAAATTTAATAACAGGCCCAAAGGGCAGCGGAAAAACACAGCAAATGATTGAACTCGCCAACGAAAAAGTCAAGACTTCAAAAGGGAACGTCGTATTGATTAAAAAGAGTCACCGGGATACTTACAGCGTCGACTTTAACGTGCGTGCAATCTGCATGGATGACTACAAAGACATCACTACACTGGAAGAATTTGTAGGATTTTTATATGGTATGGTAGCCGGTAACCACGACATTGAAACGGTGTTTATTGACGGTGTTTTAAAACAGGCCGACATCACAATTGACAGTCTTCCGGATTTTATGAAGAAGCTCAACAAGATTTCTTCTGACAACAATATCGAATTCTTTATCAGCGTCAGCACAGCAAAGGAAAATATTCAGGATATCGACAATCCTGCATACAAAGTGCTTAACTGATACTTGATTTATCCGTTTTTACGGTGTATATGAACGGAAAAAGCGGCTGTGAACCCAGTTATGATTCACAGCCGCTTTTATTTCTATTTGTTATTTGTAACTGTTCAGAGCCATGCGCATCTGCAACGGTTTTATGTGTTGGATACTTGCATACATAAGTATAAATCGGTGCAGATGCATATGGCGGATACGCCACATCTCAAAACCCGCAGGATTTTGAGATGGCTCTGAACAGTTACATTTATTTAATTGAAAGAACTGTATTGGTCTTAGCCCCTTCTTTATATTCCAGTTGAATCTCATCACCCACATTGTATTTAATGATATCAATATAATCAACAACCGACACATCAAATATCTCATCTGAATTTTCCAACATGATATAATAATGCGAATTTCCATCCACTACACCCTGTGCAATTTTGGAAATCTTTCCTTCCACAGCGGTGATTTCTCTTGTGTCCGGCTCCTCTGTCTTGATACCATTGTCATACATTAATTTATTGTAAGACTCTTCACATGCACCGACCGTATCTCCGATCGCAACTACCTGATACTTCTGTACATTCACCATCGCATACTTCTTTACAAGTCCGGCATCATCCTTCAAAGCAATAAAATAAGTCGGCTCTCCGGAAATATTTAGAAGTAACGGGAATGTTGCAGTGTATTTCAGATTCTGTACCTGTCCCTCCGCCGAGGACATTGCCGAATCCTCGGTCGCACCTTCGATTGCATAGAATTTTGTCTCCATCGTCCGCTGGTTCATGAGTACAAACCCGACATTTGACTGATCCCCGCTGACAGATGTCACCCCGGTATACACCCAGACATCATCATCAATCGCCAGATAATTATATCCGCTTGTTGTCATCAGACAGTCTTTCTGTCCCAGAACACTGTTAAAATATCCATGTTTCAGCGTTCCGTAATAATCATACAGTTCAACCAGCAAATCTGCGGAATACGCGCGGTCAATCCATTCCGGCGCATCTTCAATCGCATAATCTACCGTCTCACCTGTAATCGCGTTGCAAAGGACAACCCGTCCTACCGTTACTCCGCCGAACAAACCAATGTTATATTTGCGCACCGGACAAATCCAATATGGCACACCATCATCATTGATTTCAAAACTTAATTCATTAAAAATATAAGTCGGATAAGCAAAACGCAGATGCCGGTAAATATTCCGGTTAAAATGGTCGCTGGCAGTATATTTCATTCCTTCATCCAATTTCACCAGTTCCGTATTCTGCGTCGCCATATCAATCCTGATATATGCCGGAATTCCCTCTTTCTGGTTCGTAAACCACTTAATCAGATTCGCATACCGCAACGGAGATACCCGCACCGGCTGATCTTTATAGTTAATCTGGCTGTACAGCTCATCAACTTCGAACTGAGATACCATGTCCACCATACTTCCCATCTTCCGGTTTCCGAGAATCTCTGCCGAATCCTTATCTAACAACGGAATCTGGTCGAACGACAGCTCTTCGATATCTTTCGTAAACTCTCCGTCCTTCACATTCAAGAGTTTCTGATACTTTTTCGCATTGATAATCGGTGATGACACCAACGCCCCAACCAGATAAACAATAATCAGCGCTGCAAGCAGTCCGAAAATAACCTTAAATCCGATTAATTTCTTCATTTCAAACTTGGTCGGCTTTTTCTTTGACAGGTAAACCGCCCCGATAATCACGACAATTACAATCAAAAATACCCACAGCTCTGTCGAGTGCAGATTAATTGCGGGAAGCGCAATATAATAGTACAACGCTGCCAAAATGATAACAGCCAATGCCGAAATAAGTTTTAATTTTCCCTTTTTCATTTTTTCTCCTTATAATTAAAATTTCCTTCTCCACAAATCCGTTGAAAAAATCAACAGATACGGAAATATTTCCAGTCTTCCAATCAGCATATCCATACAAAATACGATTTTAGACAGCGCAGAAAACTTCTGGAAGCTTTCTACCGGTCCGATCTGACTAATGCCGGGGCCAACATTATTCAACGTAGTCAGAACCGAGCTGAATGTTGTCGCAAAATCAAAATTATTGATGGATACAAGCAAAACGGATGCCATTAAAATCAGTATATAACAGATGAAATAACTATATACCCCAACCATAGTACCGTCACTCACCCGCTTTCCATTTACCTTCACAAGCGTCACTGCTTTGGGATGCAGCATTTTTTTCACCTGCTGTTTGACACTCTTTAACAGAATGAGGAAACGGGATACTTTGATTCCGCCCCCTGTCGAACCCGCACAGGCTCCCACAATCATGATTCCTAACAGAATCACTTTTGAAAATTCCGGCCAGAGGTTGAAATCCGCCGTATAGAATCCTGTCGTTGTAATAACCGAGGCAACCTGAAAAGATGCATATCGGAATGCATGTACAATGTTTTTATAAATCCCCAATGTATTCAGACAAATAAGAGCAATGGAACCTGCTATGATTCCAAGATATGCACGCAGTTCTTCGTTCTTCAGCACCTCTCTCCAATTCTTCATCCGAATCAGGAAATACAGGTTAAAGTTCACTCCGAACAGAATCATAAATACAGTAATTACGCCGTCTATGTATGCACTGTCAAAATATGCAACACTGCTGTTCTTATTGGAAAATCCTCCGGTTCCTGCCGTACTGAATGCATGCAGCAGCGCATCAAAGAAACTCATACCGCCAAACATCAGAAAAACAACTTCAGCAGCAGTCAGTACAAAGTACATTGCATATAAAATTCTTGCTGTATACCGTGCTTTTGGGACCAGCTTATCCGCCTCCGGTCCCGGGACTTCTGCGCGCATCAGATGCATGGAGTTCTCATCATCCAGAGATGTCAGCATCATAACAAAAACAAGCACTCCCATACCGCCAATCCAGTGTGTCAGGCTCCGCCAAAATGCCATTCCGTTTGGCAGCGCCTCTATATCGGTCAGAATACTGGAACCTGTCGTTGTAAAACCAGATACCGTCTCAAAAAAAGCATCCAGATAACTTGGAATACTTCCACTTATGAAAAATGGCAGCGCTCCGAACAAGGACCATAAAACCCAGGCTGAACCCACGATGACAAGTCCTTCCTTTGCATAGATTATCTTATTCTTCGGAACTTTTCTTCCACAGATCAGATAAATCACAGCCAGTACCGCGCTTACCATTAAAAAAGCAACTCCGCTTTTTTCCCCATAAATAAGCGAAACCAATGCCGGAATAAGCAGAACCGCCCCCTCCACACCAAGCATTTTCGCTATAATATATACCGTCATTCTTTTATTCATGTCAACACCTACAACAAAATATCCTCAATATCCCGAATTTGTCTTTCCATTGTAATTATAATCACATTATCGCCAACCTGGATACAGTCATCGCCGTTTGGAATAATAATCTTCCGTTTTCTGGCGATACAGGCAATCAGGTTATTTGTTTTCAATTTTAAATCTTTCAGCGGAACATCCGTATAACGTGTTTGTTTTTTCACGATAAACTCAAGTGCTTCGACTCTGCCGTCAATCAGTTGGTACATCGTCTCTACATTCGCACTTGCCTGGGAATTCTTTCTTGCACGCACATAACTGAGAATGACGTCTGCAGTTACAGTCTTGGCGGATACAATACTGTCAATTCCAAATTCTTCAATCATCTGTGCCCTCTGATCTTCATTTACTTTTGTGATAACCTTCGTGATATTCTGGCTCTTCGCAAACAAAGACATGATGATATTTTCTTCATCCATTCCGGTCAAAGCAATAAATGCATCTGTCTCCTGAACTCCCTCTTCCAGCAGCAGGTCATGATTTGTCGCATCCCCGCAGATAACCGTAGCTTTCGGAAGTTTTTCACAAAGATTTTCGCACTTCTTCCTCTCCCTCTCAATAATCTTTACCTGCATACCCAGATTGCAAAGCTGCAGTGCAAGATAATAACTCACCCTGCCGCCTCCGCAGATAAGTACCTTTTTAATCTTGGATTTCCGGTATCCGAGCAGTTTAAAGAACAGACTGATTTCTCTGTGCGAAGCCGCAATATGCAGACGGTCCCCCGCTTTCATTATATAGTCGCCATCCGGGATAAACACTTCACTCCCACGCTCTGCTGCACAGACCAGTACTTTAATCTGAAAACGTGCATACATTTCCGCAAGTGACATTCCGACTAACTGGCTTTCTTCTGTGACAGGAAATTCAATCAGCTCCACTCTCCCTTTTACAAAAGTCTCAATTTTGCTTGCATCCGGGAATAATAATAACCTGGAGATTTCTCCCGCCACTGCCAGCTCCGGATTCACCGCCATACTCAGGCGCAAATCTTCCTTGAGCAAGTCAATCTGCTGGTAATAAATCGGATTCCGAACTCTGGCAATGGTGTGTCTCGCCCCCAGCCTTCTCGCAATCAGGCAGCTCAGCATATTACATTCATCTGTGGAAGTACATGCAATCACAAGATCTGCTTCCGGCACTCCTGCATTTTTCTGTACTTCCGCACTTCCGCCTTCCCCTGGGATACACATAATATCCAGACGGTTCATTGCCTCACCGAGTTTTTCCTCATTGCTGTCAATCAGTACTACATCATAGTCCTCTTCGGAAAGAGCTTTCGCAAGCTTATATCCGACCTTCCCATCTCCAATAATGACAATTTTCATTTGCTTTTCCTCAACTTATTCCGATTCATCTAAAAATCGCGTTTTTATATTCAGACTTCATCTGAACAGTAGCTGAATTATAGCACTTTTGCATATAAAGTACAATCACTTTTAGCAGAATACTGTTTTTTATACAATTTCTTAACGTTCGAAAAGCGGCTCCACTCTGAAGCCGCTTTCCACGTTATTCGATTCCTCTGCTCTTTCTTTTATTCCTCAGCTCTGGCTGCGATTTCCTTCTCCTGTATATCGGACGGAGCCTGTTCATATCTTGCAAATGTGTATTCGAATGTCCCTCTTCCGCCTGTCATGGAGCGAAGTACAGTACAATACCCAAACAGCCCGGTCATCGGAATATCTGCCTCAATAACCTGTTTTCCGCCCGCAATCGGATTCATACCAAGTACACGTCCGCGGCGTTTGTTCAAATCTCCCATAACATCTCCTGTATAACTGTCAGGTACTGTCACTTTTAAAGATGCAATCGGTTCCAGAAGAACCGGTCCTGCCTCCATAAAGCCTTTCTTAAATGCCTGAACCGTAGCAGTCTTGAACGCCATTTCCGAAGAGTCAACCGGGTGATAAGAACCATCGTACAGCGTTGCCTGAACTCCGACAACCGGATATCCTGCAAGCGGTCCCTTCAGCACAGATTCCTGTAGGCCTTTTTCCACTGCCGGGAAGAAATTCTTCGGCACTGCACCTCCGACTACCTCTTCTTTGAACACATAAGGTGCATCCAAATCTCCCGACGGTTCGAATCTCATCTTAACATGCCCGTACTGACCATGTCCGCCGGATTGTTTCTTATATTTTGCATCCACATCTGAATTCTTCTTAATTGTCTCTCTGAATGCAACCTTCGGTGTCTCCAGCGTAATCTCTACCTTATATCTGTTTGCAATCTTGCTTGCTGCGATTTCCAGATGCTGGTCTCCCATGCCATACAGCAGTGACTGACGGTTCTCACTGTCATTGACTGCTTTCAGCGTCACATCTTCTGCCATCATTCTTGCAAGAGCCTGCGAAACTTTATCCTCATCGCCCTTATTCTTCACGAGGTATCTCATATATGTATATGGGACAGAATAATCTGTCTTCGGATACAATACCTGCGTGTTCTTAGTAGACAGTGTATCTCCCGTTTTTGTCGCAGTCAGTTTTGCAATGGCTCCGATATCCCCTGCGAACAGCTCTGGTACTTCCGCAGGCTTGCTGCCGCACATGACATATAGCTTTCCGGGTTTCTCCTCCGCATCGGCACCTGCATTATACAAAACATCATCGCCCTTTAATACTCCGGAGCATACTTTAATGAAAGAATACTTTCCGATAAACGGATCTACCATTGTCTTAAATACATATGCGGTCTTTGCCTTTGAGAATTCATAGTTAGCTTCATAAATATCATTTGTTGTACGGTTGATTCCCACGCAGGTTCTCTTATCCGGGCTGGGGAAGAAACGTACAATATCAGAAAGCAGGTTTGCAGCCCCCTGTGCCTGAACATTAGAACCCATTGCTACCGGAACGATATCACCATCCATCACTTCTGTACGCATTGCCGCCCGAATCTCTTCTACTGAAAATTCCTCCCCGTTAAAGTAGCGCTCCATAAATTCTTCACTTGTCTCCGCAACCGCCTCCATCAGAGAATCCCGGAGTATCTCAAAGTTTGGCATACAGTAATCCGGAATCTCGCACTCTTCTCTCTGTCCGATTCCTGTATATCTACGTCCCGCATTTTTAATGATGTTAATATATCCAACCAGTTTCTCATTCTCACGGATTGGCTGGAAATGCGGAGCAATCTTCTTACCATACCGGGTTGTCAAATCCTCGACAACCTGACGGAAACTTGCATCGTCCATATCCATCTCGGTCACATACACCATGCGCGGCAGATTATACTTATCGCATAGCTCCCATGCTTTCTCAGTTCCGACCTGCACACCCGCTTTGCCGGATACAACGATAACCGCCGCATCTGCCGCACTGGCTGCCTCTTCCACTTCACCGACGAAATCAAAATATCCCGGCGTATCCAGAATATTAATCTTCGCTTTTTCCCACTCAATCGGCACAACGCTCGTTCCGATGGAAAAACCACGTTTCTGCTCCTCCTTATCAAAATCACTGACCGTGTTCGCTTCGGAAATCTTTCCCATCCGGCTGGTTGCGCCGGATACATAGAGCATCGCCTCTACAAGACTGGTCTTTCCGCTGCCGCCGTGGCCAAGTAATACTACGTTTCTAATCTCGTCTGTTCTGTAAACTTTCATGCTGCTGCCTCCTTGTATGTTGTTTTTCTGCACGCTTTATTCCCGCAAGCAACGGGCCAAGTACCATGCTTGCATGGATATTTGGCGACTGCCGCGGGGGTCAAATACCCCGTCCCTTAGTTCATGTCAAATTTGATGCCTCGCTGCTTACATCGGGGTCTTTGACTTTGTTCTATCTCGCACACATACTATATGTGAATATTGTACTAAACTTCTTTCTGTATTACAACCTTTTTATTAATTTTCAACAAATTATTTATTTCTTTACTTTTATACATTAAAATGTTAAAATATTGTAGCAGTTCATCGGCAGGAAAGACTGCGTAACAGCCGGTATAGCAGTATGCCGGCATGCATTATTCTCCCGCTATAAAATCAGAAAGGACATATGTTATGACAGCAGAAAAAATAGGGTTCATTGGTCTTGGACTTATTGGCGGTTCTATTGCAAAAGCGATTCGGCAGTACTATCCGGACTATGAACTTCTTGCCTATGATAAAAATAAAGAGACGCTGGCGCTCGCCGTACAGGAGGAAGTCATCCATACCTCCTGCTCCTCAATTGATGAAAATTTCCGGGACTGTGCCTACATTTTCCTCTGTGCGCCGATTGCCTATAATACGGCATATTTAAGCCAGTTAAAAAATTATGTCAGCCCGGACTGTATTCTGACTGACGTAGGAAGCGTCAAGACTTCCATTCATGAGGAGGTGACTGCCCTTGGTCTGGAAGAAAATTTCATTGGAGGACATCCGATGGCAGGCTCGGAAAAAAGTGGGTTTTCAAACGCCAAAGCACATCTGATTGAAAATGCCTACTATATTCTGACGCCATCAGCAAGGGTATCGCAGGAAAAGGTAGATGCTTACCGTATATTTGTAACCTCACTTAAAGCACTCCCTATTATACTAGATTATCATCAGCACGATATGCTGACAGGAACCATCAGCCACCTTCCGCACATCCTCGCGTCCAATCTTGTGAATTTTGTCAGAGACACCGATACACCGGATAAGTTGATGAAAACACTGGCTGCCGGAGGATTCAAAGATATCACAAGAATTGCCTCCTCCTCCCCGGTGATGTGGCAGCAGATTTGTCTGAAAAACAGGGAAAATATATCGCAGATTCTCGGCAGTTTTATTGATACACTTGCACATACAAAGGAGTGCATTGACACATCATCCGAGGAGGAGCTATACCGGATGTTTGAGAATTCCAAAGAATACCGGGATTCCATGCCGAACAATTCAGCAGGCCCAATCAAGAAACAGTTTGCTCTGTACTGTGATATTGTGGACGAGGCAGGTGGGATTGCTACGATTGCAACAATTCTTGCAAGCAACCACATCAGTATCAAAAATATCGGCATCATCCACAACCGAGAATTCGAGGAAGGGGTATTGCGGATTGAATTTTACAATGAAGGTTCCTCCGATAAAGCGTCTGAACTATTGAAAAAATATCGTTATATCGTATACGAGGTTTAATCAACAATACTTACCGTAAATAACCGGTACACCATCTTCAAATATAATCAGCCAGACTTTATTCCCGCGGGTAACGGGCCAAGTGGCCAAGCTTGCATGAGCATTTGGCGACTGCTGCAGGGGGTGCTGAGTGCCTGCGGCACTCGATTAACACCGACCGAAGCGGAGCACCGACCAGGTCCCCCGCTCCTTGGGGCGTATCAAGCCTGATACCCCGCATCTTGCCGCGGGGTCTTTGACTTCTCTGGCGATTCTGGAAAGGATTTACATATGATAGAATTAGGAAAAATAACCGGATTAAAAGGCGAAGTCAGCATACCGGGCGATAAATCCATCTCCCACCGCTGCATCATGTTCGGTTCCATTGCAAAGGGAAAAACCGAAGTATCTAACTTTCTGCAAGGGGCGGACTGTCTCGCCACCATCAACTGTTTCCGGCGGATGGGAATTGAGATTGAAAATAAAAAAGATACTGTTATCGTTCACGGAAAGGGACTGCACGGGCTGCATGCGCCAACCGAGATTCTGGATGTCGGGAACAGCGGAACGACAACCCGCCTGATTTCCGGTATTCTCGTTGGACAGCCATTTGAATCTAAACTCTCGGGAGATGAATCATTGAACTCCCGCCCGATGAAACGGATTATGGAACCGCTCAACCGCATGGGCGGAAATATCTCCAGCATCCTGCGCAACGGTTGCGCACCCCTGTACATTGCACCGGGAACACTGCATGGTATCCACTATAATTCCCCGGTGGCATCCGCACAGGTAAAATCTGCAATTTTGCTTGCAGGGCTGTATTCAGACGGTGAGACTTCGGTCACAGAGCCGTCACTGTCCAGAAACCACACGGAACTGATGCTGAAAGAATTCGGCGCTGATATCCATTCCCAACATGAATTAGACACTACAAAAGCGACTGCCTCTATCCACCCTTGCGAAGAGTTGTTCGGGCAGAAAATCGCAGTACCCGGGGATATCTCCTCGGCTGCATACTTTATTGCGGCCGGACTTCTCGTACCGGACTCCGAGATTCTGGTTAAAAATACAGGAATCAATTCCACCCGCGCCGGAATCCTGAAAGTCTGCGAAGATATGGGGGCAGATATCACTCTTATTGATCAACGGACTGAAGGCGGTGAGCAGATCGCAGATATCCTCGTGCGTACGAGCCAGCTCCACGGAACAACGATAGACGGAGATATCATTCCAACCCTGATTGACGAAATCCCTATCATTGCCGTCATGGCTGCAATGGCTGACGGAACAACCATAATCAAAGACGCCGCCGAATTAAAAGTAAAAGAAACAAACCGCATTGAAACGATCACAGACAACCTGAAAGCAATGGGATGCGACATCACTGCAACCGATGACGGGATGATTATCAATGGCGGAAATCCACTGCACGGTGCAACTATCCATACACTGCTTGACCACCGAATCGCAATGGCATTCAGCATCGCGGCTCTGACAGCCGATGGTACAACAAAGATTCTGGACAGCAAATGTGTAGATGTCTCTTATCCGACATTCTATGATACATTTGAAGAACTCCTGTAAAAAATCCCTTTGGTAAAAAGGCATTTGTATAGAAAGAACGTATATCCCGGACCGACCTTGTCCGAAATATACGTTCTTTTCCTCTTTTATAATATGATTATTACAGCGTCAAAAGCCATCTCACACGTCGTGCCTGCACGTAAGTGGGAGAATGGATTTATGACGCGCCCCTACATGAGGAAGCTGCAAAACAGCGAAACAATCCGTAAGTAGATATCTTCAGAATTAAATATCACCAAGATTTGCCAGCATCTCGCTTACTGTCCATCCATAGACCGGATGTCGCTTATAAGGCGCAATTTCATTCAATGGTTTCAAAACAAATCCCCGGTTCTGCATATCCACATGCGGAATGCACAAATCATCTTCCTCCATCACCAAATCATCATACAATAAAATATCCAAATCCAGTGTCCGCGGTCCCCAGTGGATTTTCCGCTCCCTTCCGGCCTCCTTCTCGATGCGGTGCAATTCATCAAGCAATTCCCGCGGAGTCAACAGTGTCCGTAATTCCAGACACCCATTCAGGAATTCGTCCTGCTCTGTCACTCCATAGGGCTCCGTCACAAGATAATCCGATATTTTTTCAACCTTACACCCACGGATTCTCCTTATTTTTTCCACCGCCCCATTCAGAAAACCAAGCTTGTCTCCGATATTGGAGCCAAGAGCTACATACGCCGTATGCCACTGGCGCTCAATTTCCACAGAAACGGTTTCCAACGGCAGTCCCACGGGAGCCCACGGTTTTTTTACCTCAATACATACTTTTTCCAAATGCCCTACGTGGAGCAGCAATTCTTCTGCAAGGCTTTCTGCCACACGCTCGATTAACTGGAAGGTATGCTCTTTCATGTATCTGTCAATAAACTGACTCACCTCACCATAATGTATCGATGCGGTCAAATCATCTGCCTTACCGGCTTTCCTCGTATCTGTATATAAGACTGCCGATACAAGGAACTTCTGCCCAAGTTTATTCTCTTCCGGAAATACACCGTGATTTGCAAATATTTCCAAGTTTGTTATTTTAATCTTATCCATTGTTTTCTCCTGTTCTGTCACATCACATCGTCAGAATCTGAGAGATATCTTGCTGCAATCTGTACGCTGGATTCCGCCGGATGTTTCTTTATTAATGCCCCTTATCTGAATCACATATTCCGTGCATGGATCCGTGTTCCCGCAGAATTGCCTCAGTCATTTTCACTGCACGCTTGTTTGCCTTCACATCATGAACACGCACAAATGAACATCCACTCACAATTCCCATAACCGTCGTAACAAGTGTTCCTTCTTCTCTTTGGTCCGCCGGAAGGTCTAAGGTAAGCCCAATCATTGATTTCCTGGACGTCCCAAGCAACACCGGATAACCAAGTCCGTTCAATGCGTCCAGATGCTTCATCATTTCGAGATTCATCTCGTACGTTTTTCCGAATCCGATACCCGGATCCAGCATTATTTTATCCTGTGCAATTCCGGTCTGTTTTGCCAGAGATATTGTCTCCTGCAAATCAGACAGAACGTCCTGTATAAAATCCTGATATTCTGCTTTTTCCCGATTGTGCATCAGGCAGCATGCCACATTGTGCTTTGCAATGACTGCCGCCATCTTTTCATCATATTTCAGTCCCCAGATATCATTTACCAAATCGGCGCCTGCCTGCAATGCAGCCTCTGCCACATGGCTTTTATAAGTATCAACCGAAACCGGAATATCAAACTCCGCCTTCAGGCGTTCAATAACAGGAGCGACTCTGGCAATCTCTTCTTCCTCTGTAATCTGAACATGCCCCGGACGGGTAGACTCTCCGCCGACATCGAAAATATCCGCTCCCTCTTCTGCCATTTCCTGTGCATGCCGCATGGCTGCATCCATCGTGTTGAACTTTCCGCCATCTGAAAATGAATCCGGTGTCACGTTCAGAATTCCCATAACATAACAATGATTTTCCGTGTCAAATTTCTTTCCGCCAATAATCATATTTCTACCTCCATATTCTTCTTTTCCAGACCCCAGTTACAGTCTTTCTCTGCTGCACAGGCGTAACAAAGTCTGGATTTCTTATCTGCAAGATACAAGATTCTCTCCAAGTTTTCTGTCTCCGTCCTCTGTCTGCGGTGTCCGAGAACTGCCTGTAATACAGACTGTTTTTCCCCTTCGGAAAAAATATGCTCCGGCAGTTCATTCAATATTATCTCTGCAATCTCCGCAGATGCTTTCTCGTGCGGGTATCCTTCCTCATACTGACGGTATTTTCCGATATCGTGCAGCAACGCTGCCGCATACACCACCTCTTTGCGCAATCCAAGCTGCCGTTCCAGATTCAGAATCCACGCGATTCTCGCCACATCAAGAAAATGAGCCATTGTATGACAGCAAAACCTTCTTCCTTCTTCCGCTTTCTGCAGCCTGTCATAACTGCTTTGATACAACGGATGTTTTCTGATGAACTCAATACTTTTCATTTTCCTTCCCCATTTCCGGAATGCTACCGAAGCATCCGAAAAAACGTATCCTCCAGCTCCTTATTTTCCAAAAATACACCCCGTTTCACAACGGTCACCGTCTGACTGCCCGGTTTCTTGATTCCCCGCATTGTCATGCACATATGCTCCGCCTCAATCATCACCATGACTCCCTTCGGATGAAGTTCTGCCATGAGTGCATCCGCAATCTGCCCGGTAAGCTGCTCCTGTAGTTGTAATCTTCTCGCAAATACCTCCACTGTTCTTGCCAGCTTACTGATGCCGACCACCTCTCCATCCGGTATGTAGGCAATGTGCGCCTTTCCATAAAACGGAAGCAGATGATGTTCACAGGTGGAATAAAATGTAATGTCTTTTTCCAAAACCATTGCATCGCTGTCTACATGAAACCGCTTTTTTAACGGTTCGGATGCATCCATCTCCATGCCTCCGTAAATTTCCTCATACATCCGTGCAATCCGGTCGGGGGTTTCCAACAGCCCCTCACGGTTCACATCTTCTCCGATTCCCTCAAGTAAGAGACGGACTCCCGCTTTCACTTTTTCATAATCTATCATCAATTTTCCCCCCTACTTCCTGCATTACTTCGCCGAGATAGGACAGCGATCCAAATGCCAATATCACATCATCTCTCTCTGCGGATTCTTTTGCCAGACGAACAGCTTCTTTGATACTTGCTGCCGCCTGTGCCCGGCGGTCCGTCCCCCCGCAATCCAGCCTTTGCCAGCAGCTCTCTACAACCTGCCTCAGCGCTTCTGCATCCAGCGTACGCTCTGCATTTGGCAGGCTTACCGTATAAACCCGCTTTGCCAGCGGAATCATCAGTTCTGTAATCTTCTCATATTCTTTATCTTTGAACACGCCCATAATATAAATCAGGCGTTTTCCCGGAAAATAAGCTTCCACCGTCTCCCGCAATTGCTGCGCCGCATCCTCGTTATGCGCGCCATCCACAATGAATACAGGCTCCTCTTGGATACAAGTGAACCTTCCCGCCCATATGGTCTTTGAAAATCCATTTCTTACCACAGTTTCGGTAAGTCTCTCTGCCGGATACATCGTTTTTTGCTTTTCACACAATGCGTCCACAGCCTCACATACCGTTACCGCATTGAGAACCTGATATTTTCCGGCAAGATGGATTTGAACGTGGTTCCATGTTTTATAGGAGAATACCTGCCCCCGGTAGGATTCCTTCAAAAGCTGTGCTTTCTCCGGCTCCGCAAACCGAATCGGGCATCCGGATTCCGCCGCCCTCTTCTCCAAAACGTGTCTTACCTCCGGCGGCTGCGCAGCCGATATGACGGTACATCCGGGTTTTATGATTCCCGCTTTATTTTCGGCAATCTCCTCCAATGTATCTCCCAGAAATCCCATGTGATCTCTGCTGATTGTTGCAAACACCGCCGCCTCTGTTGTCTTCACGATATTTGTCGCATCCGTGCTGCCGCCCAATCCTGTCTCCAATACAACGTACTCGCAATGCATGTTTCGAAAACATAAAAAGGCTATTGCGGTTTCGATTTCAAAAACGGTAGGTCTTGCCTTGCCGTCCGTCTCCATACGCACAATAGCCTTCTGAACTTCTTCAACTAATTCTGTAAATACCACTTCCGGGATATCACTGCCGTCTACCTGGATTTTCTCCAAATAAGAAACCACAGTCGGTGAAACATATCTTCCTGTCCGGAATCCCGCCTCGCTTAATATTGTTGATAAATAAGCCAGCACGGAACCTTTTCCGTTTGTTCCCGCAATATGTATGAACTTCAGGTCATCCTGCGGATTTCCCAGTTCATCCAACAGCCCTCGAATCGTATCCAAGCCAAGTACACTTCCGTATTTCGACACTTCGTCCAAATATACCCTTGCTTCTTTATAGGTCACGTTTCTTGTTTCCTTCCTAATGTAAATGTTTTTATGCCCTCGCTGTTGTCCATCATATCACTTCTGGGGGATTCACACAAGTAAAAATTTTATTTTCTTCTGCGGTGGTACGCACGTTTCTGTGTATACATCAACTATTCTTCCCCATATTGGCTTTTCTTTCCAAATAATGTTTCAATTTTCTTTCTTGCCTTCCGCACGTTTTCCGGGTGTCTCCCACTTGAATTGATACCAATCACAACATCCCCTGTCTGCACGACACTTGGAAAATAAAAGTCACACAAAGTCTTATCATCCGCAGAATTCACCAGAATCCTGCGGTTTTCTTTCTGTTGGGCACACCGGCAGTCCGCCACGACCTGACGGTTCACTTCATGGTTATCTGTCGCAGCCAGGACAAAGTCTTTCTCTGCCAGCATGGATTTTTCATACGTTCCGCGTATCCATGACACACGCCGTTCCTGTAGCAGTTGCTGCATCGCGGGACAGATGTCCGGTGCCGCAACGGTAATCTCTGCCGCAAACAAAAGCAGTGTCCTTACTCTCCTCGCTGCAATCGCCCCGCCGCCGACTACCAGTATTTTTCTATCCGAAATATCTACAAACATTGGGAAATAGGTATGTTCCATGTGTTCTCTCCTAATCTGTAACAGTTCAGCCTTCCGGCTAAACTGTCACCCTAAGCTAACATATAAATCAATGCGTTGCAGATACAGGCTGCGATGTTACTGCCGCCTTTGTTTCCCCGTGCCACGATATGAGGCGTATCCTTCAACTGTAGAATCAGCTCCTTTGACTGCACCACATTGACAAATCCGACCGGGACGCCGATAATCAGCTCCGGTTTCAAAATTCCGCTCTCTGCCAGTTCATAGAGATGTACCAGCGCAGTCGGGGCATTTCCGATTGCAAAAATGAGTCTGCCATCCAGCTTTGCAGCCTTCTCCATGCTTGCGACGGCGCGGGTTGTCCCGCATTCTTTTGCCTGTTGTGCCACATCTTCATCGGACATAAAGCAATAGACATCCCCACCGTATTTCGCCAGCCGTTTCTTATTAATACCGGATTTGCCCATCTGCGTATCCGTCACAATGGATGCGCCGCCGCGAATCGCTTCAAGCGCCCTTTCCACCGCACCTTCGGAAAATACAAGGTTTCTGGCATAATCAAAATCAGCGCTTGTATGAATGCAGCGTTTCACAATCGGTTCTGTCCCCGGAACCAACGGTGTATCGCCCAGTTCTTCTGTAATGATTTCAAAACTTCTCTTCTCGATTTCCTGTGGAAGTACCCGCTCCAATTCGATATTCATCAGTATACCCTCCATTATCATTCTTCCTGTTTTATGATTACAGCGTCAAAAGCCATCTCACACGTCGTGCTTGCATGTAAGTGGGAGAATGGATTTATGACGCGCCCCTACATGAGGAAGAAGTACAGTTTTGACGCTCTAATCATTTTATCCGTACTCCAATACCGCAGACTACTCTCGTAACACTGGTTGCATCTGCTGCCAGTTTCGTACAGATTCGTCCAACCGTTTCCCTGTATTTCCGCTCAAACGTATCCACTGGAACAAGTCCGTACCCGACCTCATTCCCGATAATGACCCGGATTCGTCTGGTCTTCAGTAATAGCTCTTCTATCCTTTTTTCCGGCTTTTCTTCTGACTTCAGCAGCCGCTTCACATATTGTTCAAAATGATAGATTCCATCGCAGGTTTCCACCTCTTCCGGAGTACAGACTTCGCCATCTGCCCAGTGCAGTCCCGGATATATTTTTTTCGCATAGTCAAGTTTTCCCTGAAATGCCCCGCCAATAATGAGATGCATCCCTGTTTCCTCCTTTTCTGTGAATTCTTCTCCTGTCAGCTCTTTTCTTTTTTTGTCCGGCAAAACACATGCGGTTCCATACACTACTTCTGTTGTTTCCGCCGCCTCTTCTGCCAGCCTGCAATTCACTGCTCCGAGAATCCGTTTATACCGCCGCATCTGCAGCATGTCTTCTGCACTTTCCGAACAGACTTCATTTGTCACTGCAACCACGTCTTCACAGGTATCAACAAGATGGTGTATCCCCTCAAGTACCTGATGGATGACAAATTCATTTTCCTCCCCGGACAGCTTACTATTCTCATCGAACAGTTCATTTGCAATCAGATTCGACATACACTCCAGCAGAACAAATCGTTTTTCTGCCAGAGTGTCCCGGAATTCTCTTTTAACAAACCCGGCAAGGTCAAGATAGCATTCCATTGTCTGAAACTGTTTGCCCTGCCGCATCCTGCGGTGTCTTGCAATCTTCTGTTTCGTCTCGCCGCCATAGGGAATCATCGTTGCCAGATATAGTTTCCGGCCGCCTCCCGCCTGCCTGCACAGCCCACATAACTTCCTCTCGGCATATTCTGACTTTCCGCTGCCGCTGCCGCCTGTCACAAGATAAAGCATTGCGCGCCCCTTTCTCTTTCAATTCTCACCCCGTAATGTCCGCATACCGGTATTCCAGCGCACCGGTTGCCGGAATCTGTGTAATCCCGGTAATATCCGGGCGAATCAGATTGCAGCTCTTTGTAGAAAACAGGGGAATGATGTAAAATTGCTCTCCCACTGCCAGCTTTTCTGCCTGATGCATCAATTCCGAACGTTTTGCCGCGTCCGTCTCTGTATCCGACAGGCCAACCAGTGTATCATACTGTGTATCCCGGATTCCGCTGCAATTATAAGTGCTGTTTGAAAGCAGCATAGACAGATAGGTATACGGGTCTGCAAAATCAGCCGTCCAGTTCATCCGGCACAGATCAAAATTTCCGGCCTTTCGCTCCGTATAATTCACCTGCAATTCCTGCGCATTAAGCTTAACATCAATATTCAGATTTTTCTTTAACTGTTCCTGAACAACCTGTGCCGTGTCTGAATCCAGCTCCAGCGACGGATAATTGTAAGTCAGCGCCGGGAACCCTTTCCCGTCCGGATAGCCTGCCTCTGCAAGCAGTTCCTGTGCCTCTTTTACATTTTCCTCAAAAGGTGCCTCTGCCCCGTCCACAAAATAAGTCCCGGTACTTTTATCTTTCATATATTTTGCCACAAAATTCACAGTCGGCTCCGTATCTGCCCCCACGATACTGCACAGCTCTTCCCGGTCAATTGCCAGATTGATTGCCTTGCGCACACGCACGTCATCCAGAGGCTTTACATTCAGATTCGGGTAAATATACCGGGTAGCAATATTATTTGTCACAACCAAATCATCCTGCCCCTCATACAAATCCATCACCGATGCCTGCAGCCCGCAAGCCACATCTGCCTCCCCGCTCTCATATGCATTTGCCATCGCTTCCTGACTGTCAAAAAACCGATAAGTAATCTGGTCGAGACGAACCTCATCTGCATTCCAGTACTTCGGATTCTTTTTCAGTACAAAATATTGTTCCGGCTCGTATTCCGCCAGATAAAACGGTCCGTTTGCAACACTTGTTTCCGGATTTTTATCCCATCCGCTATCCACTGAATCTGCATATTTCACACAGGACGGTGTATATACCGGAAGCCTGAGCAAGTCCAGAAAATAAACACATGGTTCTGTCAGATGGAAAATCAATGTAACATCATCCGGTGTCTCTACACCAAGCGTATCCATCTCTGCCTCACCATTATAAATCGCCTCTGCATTTTTAATTGGGAACAGATAATTTGCATACCCATTTCCACTCTTTGGATTCAGCGAACGGGTAATCGTATTCAGGAAGTCCGCCGACGTTACGGGAGTCCCGTCTGACCAGCATGCACCTTTGCGCAAATGGAATGTCCAGTCCTTCGAATCGTCGCTGACATCGTACGATTCCGCTGCCCGATATTCAATCTCCCCATTCTCATCAAAAGTGAGCAGCTCGTCCAGTGCACTGACGGAATACGACAGGTACGTCAATGCAATCATTCCCGCCGGATCCAGACCGCCGGTTTCACTATTTGTTGCAATGACAATCTCTTTTTTTTCCGCAGAAACGGTCTCCTGCCTTTGGCAGCCGCTCATCACCGTTCCTACAGCCAGCAGCACAGCAGACAGGCTACATATAGTACACACCCATTGTTTGCGGTGCTGTTTTTTCTTTTTCCAGTTATTCCTATTCTCTTTCATACGCTTCTCCTTAAATCTGTGAATTCATCTTGTAACAACCGCTGCGTTTCCCGGTATGTTTCTCTGAATAGAGGAAACACGCTACTTCCCGGCTGCCAAACCGGTACTTTTCCGGTGGTTCCCTCTGGCAGCAGTCTATCGCATAACTGCAGCGGGAAACATAGGGACAGCCCATAGTGATTTCTGCCCGTCTTTCTGTCTCGACGGAAGGTTTCCGCAGTCTCCTGCGCGCCACTTTTGGATTGGCCGGCAGCACTGACTGGAGCAGTTCTTTCGTATATGGATGCCAGGGTTCCTCGTAAATATCTTTCGTTCTCCCGGTTTCCACCAGTTTACCGGCATACATCACCCCAATTCGGTCACTCATCCGGCGAACCACTTCCAGATCATGTGAAATGAACAAATATGCCAGTCCCCTTTTTCGTTGGATTTCCGCCAAAAGTTCCAGAATCTGCTCCTGGATTGTAACATCCAGCGCAGATACCGGCTCGTCAAGCACAAGCAGCTTCGGTTCCGACATCAACGCCCTCGCAATTCCGATTCTCTGCCGTTGCCCCCCGGAAAATGCACCGGGATATTTTTTTCCATCCGAAGCTGCCAGACCAACTACCCGGAGCATTTCCGATATTTTCCTTTCCCTGCTCTCCCTTGTCTGCTTTCCATGTTCTATCCTGTCCCGATACATAAGCAGCGGTTCTGACAATACCTCTCCAATTGTACATCTTGGGTCCAATGAAGCACTGGTATCCTGAAATACCATCTGGATGTTCCGGATTTGCTCTTTTGTTCGCCCTTCTGCGAGGGATACCAGATTTTCTCCGCAAAATGACATCGTTCCAGCCGTTGGTTTTATCAGCCCGGCAATCATCCCTGCAAGCGTTGTCTTCCCACAGCCGCTTTCTCCCACCAATCCATACGTTTCACCTTCGCGGATACAAAGCGATACCTGTCTGACTGCCTCCGTCTCTTTGTCCAATCCAAACATCCTGCGTTTTCTATACAGTCGGGAAATCCCATCCACACAGAGAAGATTTGCCCCGGAATTCTGCCGTTTCAGAAATCTGTGCGTCGCTTTCGCATGTTCCACCAGTTCCTTTGTCTCCGGATGCTTTGGCGAATAAAAAAGATTTTCTAATGAGCCTTCTTCCACAATCTCTCCCGCTTTCATCACCATTACACGCTCTGCGAGTGAAGCAATCACTCCAAAATCGTGGCTGACAACCAACAATGCCATATTAGTTTCTTCCGCAATTCTTTTCAGACGTTCCAGAATCTTTCTCTGTACTGTCACATCCAGCGCAGTCGTTGGCTCGTCTGCTATCAGCAGATCCGGTTTGGATGCAAGTGCGATTGCCAATACCACACGCTGGCACTGACCGCCGGAAAGTTCGAACGGATATCGGCCCATCCAATTTTCCGGGTGCCTCACTCCTGCGTACTCCAACAGCTCAATTGCCTGTTCTTTTTCTGTTTTCTGTTGATTATGCAAACGGATGCTCTCGGTTATCTGCTTTCCGACTGTCATCGTCGGATTCAGAAATGTAACCGGCTCCTGAAATACCATCCCAATCCGCTCAAATCCCCCTGACATGTCGCATCTGTCGTATGCCACCTGCGCATCATCTGGCAAAAGTCCCGCAACTGCACGGACAAGCGTGCTTTTTCCGGAACCGGACTCCCCGACAATCCCCACGGTTTCCCCCGGATTTACCTGAAAACTAACAGCATGTACCGCCTCCCGCACCTGCTGTCCCCATGAATTTCCAGCCCCGCTCCCATTTTGAAATTGTACGCTTAAATTTTTCACTTCCAGTAAACTCATATCACATTCTCCGCCGTACCATTTTAATCTTTTCGCTTCAATTGCTGTTCCAACCCAAATCCGATTAAATTCAGCGCCAGAATCAACAGACACAGAACCAATATCGGATACAGCATCTGAGATGGATATACCCGCATCTGAGACCTTGCATCCTGAACAAGCGTCCCCAGACTTGCCGCCGGAGCTGAGATGCCGACTCCGAGGAAACTCAGAAAGGTTTCCGTGAAAATTGCCTTGGGGATAAAAAATGTCAGATTCACAATAACCGGCCCCATCACATTTGGCAGCAGATGTTTCATCAGAATTCTTCCGGGTCCCGCTCCCGCAAGCCGGGAGGCTGCACAAAACTCCCTGTTTTTCAGCCGAAGGATTTCCCCCCGCACGATACGCGCCAGCTCAATCCAGCCGGAAATACAGATACCAAACAGGACGCTTCCTTCATTCGCACCAAGCACAAGTGTAATCAAAATGATATACAACAAGGACGGAACCGCATCCAGGATATCCGCCGCCCGCATCAGAATCAAGTCAGCCATTCCCCCCGCATATCCGGAAACCGCACCGTAAAAGCCTCCAAATACCCCGCAAATCAATGCGCTCCCGGCTCCAATCACAAGACTGATTCTCGTCCCGTAACAGACACGTATAAAAATGTCCCTGCCAAACTTATCCGTACCGAACGGATGTAAAAACGAACTTCCAAGATTCTGAATCGCAGCATTCTGCTCCGCATAAGACTGTCCGGAAACAAGCGGCACAGAAATCGCCATCAAAGCCAGAACCGCAAGAAGGAACAAACCAGTCTTTATCATTTTATTCTGTTTATACATTCTGATTTTCTCACTCCTCACTTTATATTCAAAGTACCGTTCAGAACAGCGGCAAAATGCAAAGGCAGACCGGTGCAAGTTTACTTGCATAGGGCTGCATTGGCATTTGGGTATAGGCGGAACGCCCATGAAACCTCAGACAGAAGCTGCGTAGCAGCGAATAGCCTGCAAAGCAGGCCAGTCTGTGGTCTGCGTTCTGAATGTCCTGAATAGTTACTATTCAAATGCGGGATGAATTCTCATAGGTAATTCTCGGATCCAGCCATACACAGAGAATATCCACAAGCAGATTGATTCCGATTACGACCACTCCCATAAATACCGTAAGTCCGAGAATCAGTGTATAATCGCGATTTGCGATGGAATTCACAAATTCTCTTCCAAGACCGGGAATCGTAAAAATACTTTCCACGACAAAACTTCCTGTCAGCAAAAATGCCGATGCAGGTCCCGCATAATTCAGCACCGGAATCCATGCGTTGGGCAGAATATGCCGAAAATAAATTTTTCGCATACTCAGATGTTTTGTACGGGCAAGCAGCACATAATTCTGACACATTTCCTCAGAAAAAGTATTCTGCATAATCCGCGTCACAACTGACATCGGGTAAACCGCCAGCGACACTACCGGAAGAATATAGCTTTTCCATCCAGTCAGCCCTGCAATCGGAAGCAGCTTCCATTTAACTCCAAACAGCAATGCGAGCAGCAGTGCAATGACAAAATTGGGAATCCCACTCCCGAGCATCGTGCCAAATAAAATGCCGTTTTTTATATAGTTTCTTTTTGTTACTGCCTGCCAGATACCGAGCAGTGTCCCGCCTGCCAGCGCGGCAAGCACCGCCAGCCCTCCAACGGAAAATGTAATCGGTGCGGCACGCCCGATGATTTGAGCGACCGTTACTCCCTGTTTTTTATAGGAAACACCGAAATCCCCCCTGAGCAGATTGCTGAGATAAGTCTTGTACTGCTGAACAGGCGGCTTATCCAATCCATATTCTTTTTCGATTTGCTGCTGGATCTGCTCCGATACATTTCCCGTCTGAAACGGACTCCCCGGCATCTGCCGGACAAGGAAAAATGCCGCCGTCACAAGTACAAACAGGGAAAAAATCCCAATCAGCATCCGTTTTCCGATATAATTCAGCATTCCGTACCTCTCCCATATCTCTCCACAATCAACTCCACAAGCGAAGAAACCGATGCCTGTTTTGCAATCTGTACCTGCATCCCGTATTTTTGTGCCTCAGCCGCGGTCCTGCTGCCAATGCAGACTGCAGGGACCGCAGGTATGGTTTTCATACTTTCCCAAAACCCCCGCACAGTCGAGCCGCTTGTGAACACAATCGCATCCACTGCCCCCCGCTCAATCTCAGCCCGGATTTGTTCCCGGATTGGCCTGTGTAATTCATGTACAGTCTCATACAAGGGGACATCTTTGACAGTCAGTCCCGCCTCACAAAGCGGAGGAATCAGTTCCTCCGAACCTTGTTTCGCCCGCACAATCAAAATCCGGCTATCCGGTTCCGCCTGCTGCGCAAGAAGCTGTCCCAGGCTTTTTGCATCGTATACCTCCGGCATCAAATCCGGAAATAGCCCATATTGCCGCAACGCTTTTCCTGTCGCACTCCCAATCACTGCAAGCTTTACGGCTGTCCCCCTGCACAGCAAAGTACGGATATCGATATTCCGGTTTCTCATCTGCTCAAAAAACATCTGTACCCCGATTGGACTCGTAAACACAAGCCAGTTCTCGGAACATCCTGCAACATTTCCGACTGTGTTTAAAGCCTCCTCCAATTGCGGGTTCGGCACGATTCCTTCCGTTCGAATTGTCGGAAGCTCCAACACCTGCGCTCCGAGATTCCGCAGTTTTTCCGCCAGTACGGAACTGTTCTGCCGCGGCCTTGTAATCAAAAACTGACGTCCTCCAAGCGGGCGCTTTTCTGCCCATGCAAATGCATTTGCCAGCGCACACACCTCTCCTACAAGAATAATAGCCGGTGTCCCGATTCCTGCCTTATCTGCCGCCTCCGGCAAATGAGAAATATCCGAGACAACACGTCTCTGTGCCGCCGTCGTGCCACGCTCCAAAACGGCTGCCGGCATATCCGTCCTCATGCCCGCGCGAACCAGCCCCTCGCAAATCTGCCGCATCGAGGAAATCCCCATCAGAAAAACAAGCGTACCGTTCAGTTTCACAAGCGAAGGATAATCCATTTCTGATGTGCCGTCTTTTCTCAGGTGTCCGGTAATCACGTGGAACGACGACGTATAATCTCTGTGGGTTACCGGGATTCCTGCATATGCGGGAACAGCGGCGGCAGAGGTTACGCCCGGGATGACCTCAAAGGGTATCCTGTGCTCTGCAAGCAGCTCCAGTTCCTCGCCGCCCCGCCCGAACACGAACGGGTCGCCCCCCTTCAGCCGGAGCACCCGCTTTCCCTTCTCTGCCTCGAGGAGCAGAATTTTGTTGATTTCCTCCTGAGGGACGCTGTGATTTCCGGAACGTTTCCCGACATAGATGATTTCCTTTTCTGAGGGAATCTGGCAGAGAATCTCCGCGCTAACCAACGCATCATAAACGATAACATCTGCCCTTTCCAGCATTTCCTTTGTCCTGACTGTCAGAAGCCCGACATCTCCCGGTCCGGCTCCCGCCAGCCATACCTTTCCTTTCCGGTTCTCTTTCATTTCTCATTTTCCTCCAAATATCCGCAAAGCAAGCTTTTCTCCAAGACATTGTGCCCGCTCACTTTCTCCGATGATGGTATCCCTCCTCGTCTCGCCCGTTGTCTCATCCTGATAAAATCCCGTCAGCCGGATTTCATTTCCGCGCACGGCGGCATATGCCGCCGTCGGTGAAGTACATCCGCCGTCAAGTGCGCGCACAAACTGCCGCTCTGCCCGCGCGGCAATCTCACTATCACGGTTTTTCAGGGTTTCCAGCCATGAAAAAGACGCTCCCTTTCTTCCCTGCACCGCCAGAATTCCCTGTCCGGCAGCCGGAACCATCTCTTCCGGCTCAAATATCCGGCTGATGACATGCTCCATTCCGAGACGTTTCAATCCTGCTGCCGCCAGAATCGTACCGTCATATTCCTCCGTCTCCAATTTGCCAAGCCTCGTCTGCACATTTCCGCGGATTCCACGGAAGGAACAGTCCGGATACAGTTCCTTCATCTGCAGCATTCTTCTTCTGCTGGAGGTTCCGATTACGCCGTTCTGCGGGAATGTGTGTTTCCCCGGTTTTATAATCAATGCATCCCTCGGGTCCCCCCGCCTGCCAAACGCCAGAATCGGCAGATTCTCATTTGTCTCCATTGGCATATCCTTCAGGCTGTGCACGGCAATATCAATTTTTCCGTCCAGTAGTGCACGGTCCAGTTCCTTCACGAACAGCCCTTTTCCTCCAATTGCCTCCAGACTGCGGTCCAGAATCTTATCTCCTGAAGTTTTCATTGTCACAAGTTCTATCCGGACTTCCGGACAGGCATTTTGAATTTGCTTTCGGATAATCTCCGCCTGAATCACTGCCAGCCGGCTTTCTCTGCTGCCGATTCGAATGATGTTCTGCATGATAACTCCTCTCTCCATCTACAACTTATTTTTCAAGTATTTCATAGACTGCCTGCATATCCAAATTCTCCCGGATGATATCTGCAAGTCTGTCATACTGCTGCTCCTTATATGCCGTCAAATCCATTGCCTTCACATCCTCTGCATCCAGCCCTTTCTGTCTCAGCAGTGCGGCAACCACCGTCTGCGCCGCCTGCGGTCTGTCAAAAATTCCGTGTACATAACTTCCGTACACACTGCCGCAAGCCGCGCCGTCCTTTTTTTCCTTCGCATCGTCCCCCCCGCTATGCAGCGTCAGGATACCGGACTGTGTCCGTTCCCCATGCATTTCCTGATTGAGAAACGCAGTTGTTCCCATATGGATTTCGTATCCTTCAATTTCCCTGTTTTCCAGTTCCGCCAGCAGTCCCGGTACTTTTCCAAATTTTCCGTTTACACGGGTTCTTGTTTTCCGGCCTGTAAATGTGGTCCGAATCGGAAGCAGCCCCATGCCCCGCATACTGCCCTGCTTCTCAACCCCTTCCTTATCTTCCAGTTCCTCTCCCAGCATCTGATATCCTCCGCAGATTCCGAACACGAGTTTCTCCTGCTGTGCATGCCGAATCACTTTGCTCTCAAGGCCGCTTTGCCTCATCCAAAGCAAATCTTCCATGGTATTCTTACTTCCCGGCAATATCACGGCATCCGGATTTCCAAATTCCCCCGGTGTGCTCACATAACGCACCGATACCTCAGACATACATTCCAGCGCCATCAAATCTGTGAAATTTGACAACCTCGGAAAGCGAATCACCGCAATATCCAGCACTGCCCCCTCCGTCCGCCTCTGTATCCGCTCTGACAGACTGTCCTCATCGTCAATATCCAGATAAAAATACGGGATTACTCCCAGAACCGGTTTTCCGCTTTTTTCTTCCAGCATCCTTAGCCCCGGCTCCAGAATCTTCTTATCTCCGCGGAACTTGTTGATTACCGTACCGATAATCCGTTTCTGTTCCCCCTCTTCCAGCAGTTGGATTGTTCCGACAATCTGTGCAAATACTCCGCCCCGGTCGATATCCCCAACGAGCAGCACAGGCGCATCTACCATCTCTGCCAGCCCCATATTCACAATATCTTCACTTTTCAGGTTAATTTCCGCCGGACTTCCAGCCCCCTCAATCACAATGATATCATACTGCCCGTCCAGCGTATGATATGCTTCCATAATCGCCGGTATATAATCTTTTTTGTGCCGGTAATACTCTGCAGCGGACATGTTCCCAATCACTTCGCCATTTACAATAACTTGGGAGCCGGTGTCACTGGACGGCTTGAGCAGGATTGGATTCATCAGCACCGATGGTTTGATTCCTGCTGCCTCCGCCTGCATGACCTGTGCCCGTCCCATTTCCAGCCCCTCTTCTGTAACAAAAGAATTCAGTGCCATGTTCTGGGATTTGAACGGTGCAACTTTATACCCGTCCTGCGCGAACACACGGCAAAGCCCTCCCGCCAGAATGCTTTTGCCCGCGTTAGACATCGTTCCCTGTATCATAATTGGTTTTGCCATCCATCTCACCCCTTTCTGCTGATTTCCCGTAATACTTCCAGCAATTTCTCGTTTTCTTCCCGTCTCTTCACCGCAATCCGGTAATATCCTTTGCTTAATCCTGCATAATTCTGACAATCCCGAATCAGTATTCCCCGATTCAGCATCGTTTCAAACAATGAGCCATCCTGTTCCATATGAAGCAGAATATAATTTGCTTCCGACGGGATATACTCTATTCCCATCTTTCCCAACTCTGTTTCCATCTTCCGCCGCTCTTCCGCCACATAGCTCCGTGTGTCCAGCACCCTGCCATCCTCATCGAGTGCCGCAATCCCTGCTGCCTGTGCGATGCCTGACACACTCCACGGCTGGCGGGCTGCCTGAATATTCTCCATCAGTTGTTCATCACTGCAAAGCATATATCCGAGCCGCAGTCCCGGCATCGCATGTATCTTTGTAAACGCACGCAGCAGGATGAGACGTGGGTGCTCCGCCACATATGCCTGCATCGTTGCCTGTTCCGGCTGTTCAAGAAATTCATTAAAACATTCATCCACAACCACCCGGATTCGACTGCGCTCACATTGCTCCAGAATCCGGACCAGCAAATCCCGACGGATTGTCCTGCCTGTCGGATTGTTTGGTGAACAGAGAAAAATGATATCAATGTCCCCCGTCAATCGTTCCAGATAATTATCCTGCACCGCAAATTGTTCGCCCGCCTCCAGATAGTCGTACACAATTTCACAGCCCACCGCGCGCAATGCCTGTTCATATTCGGAAAATGCCGGAACTGCCAGCAATGCCCTCTTCGGCTTTTCCGCGAATACAAGTGAAAAGATAAGGTCCGCCGCCCCGTTTCCACACAGAATCTGCCCTTGCGGAATTTTCAGTTTCATCTCAAGTTTCTTTCTCAGGTCTCTGCATTGGCTGTCCGGATAGCATCCCATCCCACGGACTGCGCCGCACGCCGCCTCCATCACATATTCACTCGGTCCAAAAGGGTTGATATTCGCCGAAAAATCCAGTATTCCATTGTATGTGTAAATGTCTCCTCCATGTCCGTACCGCATATCTGTTTCCTTTCTGCTGCCATACTATGCGGCCAATACAGCGAACATCTTCAGTCCGCCGAATATCACCAGCGTCAGCCATGAAGTTGTATACATCAATTGATTCGCCTTTTGAATATCTTCCGTTTCGATTTCCCGCAGCGAATCGCCAATATACTCTTTCGGATACAATTTTCCAAAATACCATGCATCGCCCGCCAGACGAATATCTAACGCACCCGCACACACTGCCTCTGTCTGAGCTGAATTCGGACTGCTGTGCTTATAGCGGTCCCGCCGGAATATCTTCCATGCATGTTCCCAATCCCGGCCGCACAATGCGGACGCAAGAATCATAAGCAGTGCGGAAATCCGTGCCGGAATGTAATTAACAACATCGTCCATCTTCGCAGCAGCTCTTCCTATATATAAATATTTCTCATCTTTATATCCCAGCATGGAGTCCATCGTATTAACAGCCTTATAAATAAATCCCATTACCGCACCTCCGAATAACATATAAATCAAAGGGGCTGTCACCCCGTCCGATGTATTTTCCGCGATGGTTTCAACTGCGGCCTTTGTCACACCGGTTTCATCCAGATTTTCTGTATCGCGCCCGACAATCATGGACACTGCCTTCCGTGCTGCCGGTAAGTCTCCTTCTTTCAGCCGGTTGTATACACGCATGCTTTCCACTTTTAATGACTTTGCCGCCAGCATCTGATAGCACCAGAATGTCTCCAGCCCAAAGCGCAACGCAGGATGCACCCGCCCTGCCAACCGCAGCAGCACCCATGGAACCCCTGCGAATACCGCTGCCATCACACACCAGAGAACCGCACCTCCGAGCAGCAGCCCGCCCTTTGATTCCCGGCTGATTTTCCGTATGACATTTTCAAGGAAGTGGATGCAGACTCCCATCAGCCGTACCGGATGATATAACCACACCGGATCGCCAAACAGCAAATCCAATAAAAACCCACACGTACACGCCAGCAAAATACTCATAACTTTTCAATCTCCTTCAATTGCTTTTCTCCCGATTCCCACTTTTTCTTATCAATCCGCATCCGGTACCCTTCTCCGTTTTTCGTCATCCAGTCGTAAAATTCTGACGGGTTCTCCGAAAACTGCGAGAGAATAGACATTACCGTGCCTCCGTGCACAACAAATGCCGCACACTCTGTTCCCTTATCCAAAAGCCGTGCCACAGTATCTTCAAAACCTTCCCTGCATCTCTGCCGGAATACCTCCCGGCTTTCTCCCCCCGGAAACGGCAATGTTCCGTTGGATTCCATCCATCTCTGATACACCGGAATATCTTTTAATTCTTCATAGTTCTTATTTTCAAATAAACCAAAATTTGTTTCCCTCAGCCGTTCTTCCAAAACCAGTTCCGCCGTTGGGAAATAGATGACAGCAGTCTCCACACATCGTTTCATCGGACTGGAAACTGCCACATCGGCAGGCTGATATTTTTTCAGCTTTTTCCGCATATCCAGAATCAGCCCCTCCTGCTCTTCCGTACAAATGAGCGGCTCGTCTGTTGTTCCTATATATCGTTTTTCCAAATTTCCCTGTGTCTTTAAGTGGCGGATTAAATATAACTGCATGTGAATTTCTTCTGCTCCTTGTAATTTTATGATACTCGTACACCAAATAATAAAAAGCCCCTGTGTTTCATGCTTGCATGAAACAGCAGAACTTTGGAATCCCGGCGTTATAAAATATCGGGAATACGTGCCGTCAGCGCTATTCCTGCCAGCATTGCCAATTCACATGTTTGAAGAAAATAGCCTGCAAGGTCTCCGGTAACGCCTCCAAACTGTTTTTCACACAAACGCTTATATCCGATAAACACAAGCCCTGCACAAACAACGGATACTGTTCCGATTTTCAAATTGTATACAAGCATACATATTATACTTCCCCATATCCATATGTGCATTCCCCTTGCCGCATTCCTTTTGTGTGCCGCATCGTGAAACGCTTTCGCCAGCCCACTGTCTCTTGCCGACCTCCATGTTACAACCGAGTATCCGCTGAGTGCTCTGGATAGTACATACCCCAATGCAACCGCAGGCAGACACTCACGGCTCACTTCACTCCAAAGCGCAAGGTCTGCCAACAGATAGCATCCCATTCCAATTACCGCAAATGCACCAGAATTAGAATCCTTCAGTATTTCCAGTTTTTTATCTTGGTTTCCCCAGGAATTCAACGCATCTACTGTATCCAGAAAACCATCCATATGAATCCCCCCGGTAATCAGAATTGGCAGCAATGTCATCACCACGGCAAAAAAAAGTGTTCCAAACATACTTTTAATAAGCAAATTTCCAATAAGGAAAACAAAAATCCCTTCTGCGGCCCCAACAAGCGGAAAGAAACACATCGCATATTTCATATTCTTTTCATTCCATTCCACCTCAGGCATCGGTATTTTCGAATACATAGCAAATGCAATTACCATCGACTGCAACAAATTCATAGTTCTAAATTCCTTCCCCTGCCTACTATTTTGTAACAGTTCAGCCTTCCGGCAGAACTGTTACACTATTTCAACACTTTATACTTCTCAATTTGAATATCATCGAATGTACTCATCTTGCGGTACACCTCCAGCCCCATCTCCAGAACCGGCATGACAGCAACCGCTCCGCTTCCTTCCCCCAGACACATATTACAGATTAGAAACGGAGATACATGCAGTTCCTCCAGAAGCATCTGTCCCCCGGGCTCACCGGAAACATGGGACGGTATCATATAATCCGCCGACGCCGGAACCATCCTGGACGCACAAAGCGCCGCAGTGGATGAGATAAACCCGTCAATGACTATCGGAACGTGGTACAATGCTCCCCCCAGATACACTCCGGTCAATCCTGCAATATCCAGTCCGCCGATTTTCGAGAGTACGTCAATCACATCCCCCGGGTCCGGCTGATGCAGTGCGATTGCATCCTCAATCACGTGGATTTTGTGTTCTACGCCCTTCGAAGTCAGCCCCGCACCTTTTCCGGTTACCTCCGGCACAGGTTTGCCAAGCAGTACAGCACACACCGCACTGCTTGTCGTTGTATTCCCAATTCCCATCTCTCCGGTTGCCAGAATGGAATACCCCTGCTCACTCAATTCTTTCACTATCTGAATTCCAGTTTCCACCGCCTCCCAGACCTCTTCCCTTGTCATTGCAGGTTCTTCCGCAAAATTTTTTGTTCCATACGCAACCTTTTTTCCTGCCTTTGTCACCGACGGCACATCTGTTACCATCCCGATATCCACCGGAAATACATCTACCCCCGCAACATTTGCCATAATGCTTGTACTTGCCGCATTATGCGTGAAATTATCCGCGACAACCGCCGTTACTTCCTGCCCGGTCTGGGTGACTCCTTCCACAACAACTCCATTGTCCGCACACATAATAATCAATCCCTTTTTCTTCAGTTCATAATCCGCGGTCCGTTTCATCCCCGCCATGCGGATGACTGCATCTTCCAGTTTTCCCAGACTGAACAACGGTTTTGCAACCGACATCCATCTTGCCTTCGCCAGCTCCATACTTTGTTCATCTGCCGGATGGATCTGCTCCCGCAAAATCTCTATTGTCATCATTTCATTCCCGCTTTCCATGTATTCTGCCGTAATGCGGACACTCCTAATCCATCCCGCCCGCTGCCCTGCGCCCATATTTCCTGCACTCCGCCGCAAATCTTTCCGTAAATTCCGGATTTGATGCAAGGTACAAATGGGCAAATCCTGCAAACAAAGCCCCTTCCATGTGCATACATTTCCAGAAACGCTTACCGTCCGGCTTCACTGCAAGACAGTCCGTGCCATTATCCGTACTGTCCCAATAATGAAACTCGTGGCACTTGATTTCTTCCCCACATCTTAAATATATCCCGTTTTTCTCTGCCTTCAAATGTATATATCCAAATCTTCCGAGCCGTTTCGTAGGATACGCATTTCCATAAATCACGCCAACCATCGGATATTTTACACCGTCTGAATCTTCCAGCTCCTTATGTAAATATAAAAATCCGCCGCACTCGGCAATGCATGGCATACCCGATTCAATTTTCGTTCGTATCTGCTCCCGCATCGTGATATTTTCCGAAAGCTGTCTTGCATATAATTCCGGGTATCCCCCGCCGAGCATCATGCCGTCAATCCGCTCCGGCATCTGTGTATCATGCAAAGGACTAAACGGAACTACCTCGCATCCCGCCCTCCGCAGCATTTCCAGATTCTCTTCATAATAGAAACAAAACGCCTCGTCCCTTGCAACACCGATACGGGGGCCTGCCTGCCGCACAGTTTCATGTGCAATTTCCTCCACATCGAATTTTGAGCCCCGCTTTGCAATTTCTATCAGCTTTTCCAGCTCTACCGTCTCAGAGAGAAGTCCTCCTGCCTTTTGAAGCCGCTCCCGAATCTGTGCAGTTTCTCCCGGAAGTACCAGTCCGAGATGACGGCTTTCCATGTGAAAAGCCTCATCTTCCGGAACATATCCAATCACCGGAATCCCATATCCCCGGTTCTGAAGTTCTGTCTCAATCATCTCTTTCATCCTGGGGTACAGCATTCCGGAAATCCGGTTCAGGATGATTCCCCGGATTCCGCTGTCCGGCCGGAATTCCAGCATCCCGAGAATTGCCGGGACAACCGACAATGCCATGCCTCTGCATGGAACCACAAGAATCGTTGGTATCCGAAGCGTACGTGACACATCGTAAGAACTCGCCTCCCACGAACCCAGTGAAAGACCGTCATAATAGCCCATCACCCCTTCTGTCACAACAATATCCGCATGTTCCGCATGCCGCAGCAGCAAATTTTTTAATTTTCCGGCAGAGCTGAAAAATAAATCCAGATTTTCAGACGGTATCCCAAGTACCTCCCTGTGGAACATCGGATCAATATAATCCGGTCCGCACTTACATGCAGCTACCCGCAGTCCACGCTGCTTCAGCGCTGCCATGATTCCACATGCAATTGCCGTTTTTCCGCTGCCGCTTGCCCCGGCGGCAATCAAAATCCCCGGAATATTCATCCGCGTACACCCCTTTCCATTTTCATCAATTTCCGGAAATAATATAAACCGGATTCTGTCCCATCATCATGTGATATTGTCCCAATACCTTTGCTTTTGCAATAGAAACCTGCACGATCTCCGGATGATTTAACAATCCTTCTGCGGCCGCCTCCATCACTTCTTTTATCGTTTCAAGAGAAATTGCATTCAGCACTACCCTGACGTCTGGATTTTTATTTCTCACACATCGGAGAATCTCCTTCAGATTCCCGGAACTTCCTCCGATAAACACATGAGTCGGCACTTCCAGATCCTCCAAAGCCTCCGGTGCGGTTCCATGTACCGGAAACACCCAGTCTGTACGGAATTTTTGTTTGTTCCGCTCAATCAGTGCAATGCCCTCTGGATTTTTTTCTATCGCATAGACACGGATTTTTTCCGACTGCAACGCCGCTTCAATCGCCACAGAGCCGGTTCCTGCTCCGACATCATACAGCACCGTCTCCTCTGTCAGCCTCAGTTTCCGGATACTGACTGCGCGCACCTCTTCTTTTGTCATCGGAACCTTCCCACGAATCCATTCTTCCTCCGGAATTGAGCCATAGCTCCACTGCTGCGGTTTTGGATTGTAAATCATCGCCGTGCAAAGTTCCGACAAATCTTCCGGGCAGAGTTCTGCTCCCGAACGTTTCCGGATTTCCTCTTCCGCATAGGAAAGCCTTCTTCCTATATAAAAGATTACATGCTCCAACCCATACGCTTTGATTTTCCGGCAGATTTCTTCCCCACAGGCGGCTCCGCCAAGCAGCAGAAACGTCTTTGCAGACGCAGCAACCGTCTGAATATAATTCTGTCTTCTTCCGTGTGCACTGACCAGTTCCGCATCCTCCCATGAAGTATGCAGCCGGGCTGCAAGATATATAACAGAGGAAATGCCAGGAATCATGTGGATTACATATTCCGATACCTGTTCCAGTTCGGCAGCCAGTTTTTTTGCACCGCTATAAAAACCAGAATCCCCGGACAACACGACAGCAACTGTCCGGTACTGCGGATGTTCCTCCAGCCAAGTATGAATCTGATCCGGCAAGTATGCCGCAAAGGCCGGTTTTCCGTATTTCTCCACGGATTCCAGCAGCCGCTTGGCGCCAACAATACAGTCACAGCTTTGCAGGGTATCATCTGCCTCAAAAGTCATCGTCTGCTGTGCTCCCATTCCGATTCCAATTAAATATATATTTCTCGTCCTCATTGTGCTGTCTCCATTCTGCTGTGTCTATCCTGCATAGAGCATCCGTTACTCCCTTTACGCATTTCTATGTGTCTTGCTATTTACCAGCCATCTGTTTTTCCTGTTACACAATCGTTCTCTGCCCCGAAGTATCATATCCCCGCGGGGTGACCATTTTTCCATTCAGCCGCATCGTCTGTTCATTTCCGATAAATACCGTTGTAAACATATCGGTTTCCGTATCTCCCAGTTCCTTCAGCGTCAAAATCGCGCTAGACTGCTCCGCACGTCCGATGTTGCGTACAATTCCGCAGATTGTATCTCCGGTTTTGAACTCCTGCATAATCCGGCATGCTTTTTTTAAATAACCCTTCCGTTTTCTGCTGGACGGATTGTACAGGCAAATAACAAAATCTGCCATCGCCGCAGCACGGAGTCTCGTCTCAATTTTTCCCCACGGAGTCAGCAAATCACTCAGGCTGATTACTGCAAAATCATGCATCAACGGTGCCCCAAGCACTGCAGCCCCACCGATTGCCGCTGTAATGCCCGGCACAATTTCAATCTCAACTTCCGGATAAGCCGCTCCCATCTCAAGCATCAATCCTGCCATCCCGTACACACCGGCATCTCCGCTGCATACCATCGCCGTCCCGCGGCCTTCCGCTGCTTCCTGCAGCGCCATTGTACAGCGCTCTGTCTCCTGTTTCATCGGAGTACTCTTATACGTTTTGTCCGGGAAATCTCCCCGGATTAAATCAAGATATACCGGATACCCGATGATTACCTCACACTGCTCCAATGCTGCGCGTGCCTCTGCTGTCATCTGTGCCCCGGCTCCCGGACCGAGTCCCACTACAAATACTTTCCGCATTCTGTTCTCCATTTCTGCCGATCGCTCCCTCGTGCATCATTCCTGTTTCACCGGAAGCGAATATTCCCCGGCTCCCGTGTACTGTCCTCTGACAAACTCTCTTTTCCTTTGCGGAACTCTGTCGTAAATTGTGGATGGTACAGTTCTGAACGCTGATACTCCCCGTCCAATACATTTCCTACAACAATCAGTGCCGTTTTGCGGATTCCATTCTCCTGCGCCGTTTCCGCAAGCTTCTCCACCGTACAGCGGAACACTTTCTCTTCCGGCCAGGTTGCCTTATACACAACCGCTGCCGGCGTATCCGGCTCATATCCGCCTTCCATCAGCTCCTTTTGTAACTCCGGAAGCATCCCGGTACTCAGGAAAACAACCATCGTCGCATGATGTGCGGAAAAGCCACGGATAGACTCCCGCTCCGGCACCGGTGTTCTGCCCGCCATTCTTGTGATTATAACGGATTGGGAAACTCCCGGCAGGGTGTACTCGGCATTCAACGCAGCAGCAGCTCCGCAAAAGGAACTGACACCCGGACAGATTTCATAGGCAATCTGCTCTTCCTCCAGCCAATCCATCTGCTCTTTGACGGCACCATATAAGCAGGAGTCTCCTGTATGCAGACGTACCACGTTTTTCCCCGCACGCGCGCCGGCAGTCATGACCGCCATTACCTCTTCCAGTGTCATCGTCGCGCTGTTATAGATTTCACAGGACTCCCTCGCATATCCAAGCAGCTTCGGATTCACAAGTGAGCCTGCGTAAACGATGATATCTGCATTCCGCAAATAATTTTGTCCGCGCACTGTAATCAAATCCTCTGCCCCCGGTCCGGCTCCTACAAATGTTATCATTTCATTTCCTCCGTTTATCCGTCGATTTTTCTATTTTTTACTCTTTTCCATCTTTTACAATCAGCAGAGAATAATACCCCGCCCAATCCGGGATATCTTCCACATTCTGATAAATTTTTTCCGATTCCATTCCACAGTTTTCCACCATCTGTATTTGATACTGTCCCTGTTTCAGAAGCATTTTCACATCTGCCATCTTACTCCCTGTTTTCATCAGTACCTTTGTCCCCGGCAATTTCAGGCTTTCTTCTATTCCATACGACGCCGGAATGACATGTAGTTCTTCCCGATTCTCCACAAGCCCCATATCCAGTCTTGCCGCTGCCGCGCAAAAAGATGGGATTCCCGGAACCAGATGTGTCTTATAGCCTTGCTGCCGGATCCGTTTATGCACATACAGACACGTAGAATACACAGACGGGTCTCCCAGTGTAATACAGGCGATATTTTTCCCGGCGCTCAGAATCTCCGCCGTTTTCCCTGCACATGCATCATGGATTGCTTTCAGCCGCTCTTTTTCCTTCATCATTGGCATCGGAAGATACAACTTTGCTTTTGTCCGGATATCCGGAACAACCGGAAGGACAATCTGATATGCCACACATTTTTCAAGAAACTGTGGATACCGGGATTCTGTCCCCTGCCCTTCATATTCGGGTTCTGCCAAT
>X357_Northern_Tamandua__coassemble_340_pt1 | contig 137161 bp, 116 predicted proteins | sample X357_Northern_Tamandua__metabat2_low_PE_004 | metagenome-assembled genome bin X357_Northern_Tamandua | reverse complement strand
ATGGATGCTAACCGCCAAATCTACTTTTTAAATTAATGTGTTTTGCTCTTCTCTAGTTCAGATTTGTTACTGACTTCATTATACTGCATTGCTTCCTGAAAAGATAGCGTATTTTCTGAAACTTGTCGGCTGGGAACAGCTTGCAGCGCAAGGTATTCCCAGGTCTGTTTCGGTAATAAGGCAAGTGTATTCGCGTATTTTGGACGATGACAGAAGAAAGAATGTTATTTGGTCGGGATGTTAAAACAATAGGTAGGCATATTGGAAATGCATTGTGGGAAGAGTTGGATACTTGAACTGTCGCAAAATTTGCGACAGTTCAAAATGAAGATGGAAGAGGTCTTGCTAATTTTGTTGCAGTGAAATTACAAGTGCGCACATCAAGCGGATTTTTTTTGTAATCCTTTGGATAAGATAATAGCTGCCAATAACGACATTACTCCACCAAACACAAACGGTGCGAATGCTCCGATACCATCCCATAATAATCCTGCAATTACACTTGCCGGTAACAAAGCAAGTCCAGCCAATGTAGAATGAAGACCTAACATTGTTCCCTTTAATTCTTTTGGTGCAATCTCAGAAATAAAGGCTCTTTCTACACCTGCTGTCATTGCTGTATAAATGCCGTATATAATAAATATCAGAATCATAAATATTTTATTTGAACATACTGCAAAGCCAAAGTAAACAAGTGAGAATATTATATAGCCAGCAACTAATACTATTTTTCTTCCTATTCTATCAGATAGCTTTCCACAAGGAATTGCTAATGACGATGCTGTGATATTATAGATAAAGTATAATAAAATTGCGGTACTGCTAGAGAAACCCACATCATATGCTCTTAGAAGCAAAAATGAATTAGATGAATTTCCAAGTGTGAATAAGAACGTTACAGCGAGATATAGTTTAAGCTGGCCATCCAAATTCTTTATATTCTTCCAGAAATGTTCCCGTTCAACTATCGTCCCTTTTCCTTTTGGTTCTTTGATAAAGACAAACATAAAAAGTGCTATTAAGATAGGGATAACCGAAATTATAAAAATTGTCTTGTAACTACCCTCTCCCATTGTTGTTAATAGTATAAACGACAATAGGATTCCAAATGCAGACCCTGCCATATCGAGCATTTTATGAACTCCAAATGATTTACCCATTGAAGCTTTATCTGCGCTTTCTGCAACCATAACATCTCTAGGGGCAGTTCTGATCCCTTTACCAAAACGGTCAATGACACGTGCTGTAAGTATTCCTACCCACGAACCTGCAAAAATAAGTGCAAGTTTATATAAGACACCGGTTGCATATCCTGAAAAAGCGATTGCTTTCTTTTTTTGGAATCTATCACTTACATAACCGCTAAACACTTTTAAAAGACTTGCGATACTCTCTGCAATGCCTTCAATAACACCTACCAATGCAGGAGTGGCGCCCAATACTACGGTTAGATAAAGTGGTATAATAGGGTAAACCATTTCGCTGGAAATGTCAGCAAAACAACTGACCAATCCGAGGAAAACGATATTTTTCAACCCTTTGTTCATCGTTTCTTTTTTCATATAACAATAGCCACTTTACAATTTGCACTCTTCCATTCAAAAGATTTTTTCAAGTGGCTCCTCCTAGTATAATAATGGTGTAGTCAATAATGACTACGGGTTAATAGTTACATCATCTAAATGAATAACTGAAGGAGGGATTCCCTCTCCATCAGAAGTTATTAAAAATATTTACCATGTCTGAGGTTTCCTTCATGTACCAGACAAAATATAGAGGTATAATCACTGAAGGCAGGATCATTGATGTTTCCTCCTTGGGAGCCAGCAGTCCTTGTTGGTCATACCTCTTAGAAAGTCTGTCAGTCCATTCGGTGGTGATTTATGTTTTGGCTGGTTGGGAAGCCCCAGGCTATACCTGTATAAGCCGCTAGGTTGTGTATCCGCCTTTTGGAAATGGATGCCTGCCGGAAAGGATAAATACATGAAATACCAAAAAGTACTTATGATGCTTGAAAGCATTCCTTACCTCTCAGTCGGGCTTGATGTCGGTGCTGACTTCACCTGGATGTCTATCATGCTCCCTAACGGCTCCCTTACCGGGAAGCCCTTCAAAATCCTGCACTCTGATCCTGCTTCCAGGGATCTCGCAGTAACAAAAATAAAAGAAGCACAGGAGATGTATTCCCTTGAAAGCCGATGCTTCCTTGAGTCCACCGGGATCTACCACATCCCACTCCTGTACTTCCTTCGTGATAAGGGTTTTGACTGCTCGGTCATTAATCCTATCATCACTAAGAATAGCACAAACATGAACATAAGGAAACTCCATAATGATAAATTTGATTCCAAAAAGGCTGCCAAAGTAGGGCTGGACGCATCCCTCAAGACTTCCATCGTCCCTGACGATAGCGTGATCGACCTGCGCAACCTCGTCCGGGACTACTACTACTTTAAAGACCTGCAGTCTGCAGTTGTGCTTAAGCTGAATGCGGAACTAAAAGTATCTTTCCCTGCATACCTCAAGGTTTTCAGCAAGATTACCACACAGTGTTCCCTAAAACTGCTGGAAGCCTATCCCCTTGCCGCGGACATGCTTGCCGCCCCAAAGGATGAGATTGTGGAAACAATCAAATCAACTGCTCGTTTCGGGGAAAAGTATGCTCTTTCCAAGTACGATGCCATATACGCCGCCGCAGAGGATGCCGCCGTGTTCGGGCGTGCCCTGAAAAGCAATGCTGTCAGGATCCGGCTGTACATTAGCATCTATAAGGAATACCAGAAGCATCTGGATGACCTTCTGGTGGCACTCCACGAATCCGTGGACAAGCTGCAGGGGACATCTGTTTATGGGCGCATCGACCTGCTCCAGTCCCTCCGGGGTGTCGGCTTCCTCAGCGCCGTTGTGCTGATAGCGGAGATGGGCAATTTCGACCTCTTTTCCTCCCCGAAAAAGCTTTATGCATACTTCGGCCTGGATCCCGCTGTAAAGCAGTCCGGAAAATTTAACGGTGATAAAGTGCATATGTCCAAACGTGGATCAAGCCTTGCCCGGCGCATCCTGCATATGGTGTCTCTTAATAACCTCAAAGTGGATAAAGGGACGAAAGCACCAGTAAACCCGGTCATTTATGACTAATACACTGATAAATGCAAAAGCAAAAAGAAAAATGTAGCCGTCGGAGCCGTCATGCATAAGATCTGCAACATCATCTTTGCCATACTCCGGGATAATAAGCCTTTTGAAATAATCACCCAGCAGGAGCACTGTGAACGCTACGCAGCGAAACATCCTGATAAAGCGGGAATGAACGCAGCCTAAAAAAATCTTATGAAATTTATAATTTTTCCACATATGTGATTTTTCAACTTTTTTTCAGATCACCCCTTGACATTTCTTAGCTGGACTTTCAAAAAGTATTATATTATCGCTGAGTTTTATCTGCTTGATAATTTAAACATTTTTACCAATCCGTGTATCATAGGGGTCAAAAGGTATTTTGACCCCTATGATACACGGATTGCTTCGCATTTCATGCTCTCGCAATCCTGAAACACCTCAAATCCGCTCATTTTTCTACGAAAAATAGCTCCTTTTCGGTGTTTTGCGGGTCAAGAAGTCATGCTTTTTCATGCAAGCATGAAACGCATGACCTTTTGACCCTGGTATCATAGAATGAGTTAAACGGTCATTTTGAGTGGTTCACATGGGGCGCGGCTCTATCAGGAGGGAAACTGTATTTCCAGTCGGTCATTAGCTGAAAATATAATCTAACCGTCCTTTTTCAATATGAAAACTGGTTTCTAACATATAGGAAAACACATCCAGTGTTTTCCTTTTTTGTGGCCGGTCATTTCCGGATAAATATTCATCTAATATAATAGTTAATACAATCATGACAATCTGTGCAACCTCGTGGGTGGATTTGCACAGTATAATCCCCTCCTTGTTGCCTTGTTCTATGATATCAGAAAGGATCGGAGCGAGGTTTCGAATCATAATGCTGATATACTTCTGATGGAGCAGGGCGCTTTGCTGGAGTTCCAGAAAATTTCCGGCCTCTTGCCGTGAGAGTGCGATCGAAGATTCGCGGCAGGTGCGGAAAATGATTTCCATTTTTGTGAGTGCATCAAGTTCGGGGGCTTTGACAAGTTCTTTTGCTTTTTCAATTGCATCGGAATAGGAACGTTCAATTACCGCTTCGAAGATATCCTCTTTTGACTTAAAATAATAATAAATACTTCCTTTTCCAATGCCTGCTTTTTGGGCAATATCGCTGACAGAGATAATCTGTGCGTCTTTTTCTTCCATCAATTCCTGCATCGCATCTAAAATAATCTCTCTTTTTGGGTTTGAATACATCAATCGTTCATCTCCTATAGTGTTGATATAATAATTTGCATTATATCAGATTATCCGGAAAAAAGATATCAAAAAAGGAACTTGACTATCGGTCGAAAAAGTGATACGTTAAAGAAAATCCAAATTCGACCACTGGTCGAAAAATGTAAAAAGAGGATGAGGAGGGAGTGGGATGAAACTATGGAAGATACTGTTGGGTGCGGGCGTGTCTGCGGCAGTGGCAGAATGTGTGGCTGCATTTTATTTTTTCCGCCGGACAATGATTCGGCAGAATGCGAAGACGGAGAGGACGAAGGAGATGTCGGGAACGGACTGGGAACGTTATATGCCCAAAATCCGCAAGTGGAAGGAATGGATGTTGGCGCAGCCACATGAGGATGTGTACATACAATCAGAAGATGGGCTGAAACTTCACGGAAATTATTTTCCCGGCGATGGGGGAAAGAAAATCGTGATTTGTTTTCATGGGTATACGAGTAATGGTATCAGCGGCTATATCGGCTTGTCGAATTACTATCTTCCGAGAGGATATCAGATGCTGATGGTGGATCAGAGGGCACATGGAGGAAGCGAAGGAACCTATATCGGGTTTGGCTGTCTGGACAGGAAAGATGCATTGAGATGGATTTCATTTGCGGAAGGAAAGGTTGGCGGCGATGGAGAAATCCTGCTTCATGGAACTTCGATGGGAGGAGCTACGGTGCTGATGACAAGTGGTCTCAGAGTCCCGGCTGCCGTAAAAGCAATTATTTCGGACTGTGCCTTTACCTCTGCATGGGAGGTGTTTGCCCATGTACTGCACAGTCAGTATCATTTACCGGCGCAGCCGATTCTGAAAATTGCCGACTGGCAGGTCAGGAGGAGGGCGGGGTATGGTTTGAAAGAATGTAATTCAGCAGAAGAAGTGAAAAAGGCGAAGATACCGATTTTACTGATACATGGGGATGAGGATACATTTGTTCCGTGTTGGATGTGTGAGAAAATCTATCGTGCCTGTGCCTCGGACAAGGAGAAATTAATTGTACACGGGGCGGGGCACTGTGAATCTCACTATAAAGGGACAGAGCAGTTTGAAACAAAGTTGACGGAATTCTTGGAAAAGAGGAATTTGTGAGAATGAAGGAATGGAAGGGAAAAAGAGTTTATCCATTAACGGCGGCACAGAGATTGCACTTTTATTATCAGAAATATTGTCCAAAGAAGCAGGTGTTGAATATAGGAACAAGCCTTACGATTCAGCAGAGTCTGGATTTTGACGCACTGAAGGATGCGATTTATCAGGCGTATGACCGGTGCGAATCGATGCGTCTGCGGTTTACGGAAGATGACGGGGGAGATGTTGTGCAGTATATTGCAGAGCGGGAAGAACGCGACATTGAGTTTTTCGATTTTACCGGATGGGAAGGTTGGGCGGCCGATATGAAGATGCGGGAATGGACTTCGATTCCGTTTGAACGGTATGATTCCCCGCTGAACAGGATTGTGATGATTATTACCCCGGATGGATTTCAGGGAGTGTATCTTCTGGTAGACCATATGACAATGGATGCACAGTCATTAATCTTATTTTTAAAGGATGTTATTGAAATATATTGTAATAAAAAATATCAGGGAATTGATTATCCGAGGGAAATGTCCTCTTATATCAGGCAGTTAGAGAAAGATTTGGCATATGAGGCGGGCAGCAAGGCGCAGAAGAAGGACGCAGCCTTTTTTGAACGGCTTATTTCCTCATCGGAGCCGATTTTCAACAGCTTTTTCGGACCGGTTAAACTGGAGGCGGAGCGTCTCCAGGAGAAAAATCCGGAACTACGTGCGGTGACAAATACTTCGGCAAGTGTCGATTCGGATATTGCGGTATTTCATCTGGAAGAAGAACCGTCAAAACGCCTAATGAAATTTTGTGAGGAGAATCACATTTCGATGGTGTGCCTGTTGATGATGGGGCTGCGTACTTTTCTACAGAAAGAAAATGGAAATGATGATGTTTCAATTACGACAACCGTGGCAAGGCGAGCCACACTTGCAGAGAAGAAAAGCGGCGGTACAAGAATCCACTGTTTCCCGTTCCGGACTATTGTTTCGGAGGACGAGACATTTCTGGAAGGGTTAAAGATAATCCGTGACGGGCAGAATCAGATTTTCCGTCACGCGGATTATGATACAACAGCATATTATGCATATCGGAGTGACTGTTATGGCTTGAAACCGGGGCAGACATATGAGCCGTTTGGTCTGACATACCAGCCGCTGACAACAAAGGATAAAGGGCTGGACCGTTTGGGGGATATACAGTACAAGTCGGCATGGTACAGCAATGGTGCGGCGGCACACGCATTGTATCTGACGGTCATGCACCGCGCGGAAGATAACGGTCTGGATTTTAGTTTTGAACATCAGGTGGCAGTGTTTAATTATGAAAAACTAGAGAAACTGTATTATTATGTCTGCCGGATTCTGTTCAAAGGAATTGCAAATCCGGGGATGACGGTCGGAGAAATTATCCGGACAGTGTAACAGCTTAAAAAGAGACAGCGGCAGATGACTATCACAGTCTGTAATATTACGGTCTGCAAATATGACAGTCTGCAACTGTCACGGTCGAATAGGGGCGTGGGGTTCCTTGTACACGCACGGAAGAGATTCAGGAGGGAAAGGATATGTTTGACAAATTAAAAAATATTATAACTCAGTATGTAGAAGTTGACGGCAGTAAGATTACAGAAGATACACGGTTCATCGAGGATCTGGGGTTTACTTCCTATGATTTTATGAGTATGGTAGGAGAATTGGAAGAGGAATTCGACATTGAGGTTGATGAGAGGGATGTGACAGATATCATTACCGTCGGACAGGCCTTGAAGTATATTGAAAGTATTCAGTAGGCGGCAGTGAAGGGGAGGGATGCACATGAGCGGTCAGATAAATACTATGCGTGACATCATCGATTATGCGGCAGAAACATATCAGATGCAGGACGCAATCCGGTATAAAGAGAAAAAAGAAATTGTCACAAAACGATATTATGATATACAGAAGGATAGCCAAAATTTCAGCGGAATGCTGGAAGAAACCGGTTTCAGGGGGAAGCATATTGCGCTGGTCGGACCAACCAGTTATGAATGGATTATCAGTTATTTCGGAACGGTAAACAGCGGGAGTGTGGCTGTGCCGCTGGATGCGCAGTTACCGGCAGAAGAAATATGCGGGTTACTCATCCGTGCGGACATCAGCGTGTTGGTTTATGATTCTCTTCGAAAGGATGTAGCGGAACTGGCACGAAACAGGTGCCCTGATGTAAAGGTCTATATTTGTATGCAGGAAGTGTCTTTAGAAAGTGGTGAAAAAAGTGAGATGGACAGAGGGGAAATAGTGCCGGCACAATATTCCCTTTGGAAATTGCTAAAACAGCATACTGCGGAGTACTCCTGTGAATTAAACCCGGATGAGACAGCGGCAATTCTATTTACGTCAGGTACAACAGGGAAAAGCAAGGGTGTTATGCTCAGTCACCGCAATCTTACAGACAATGCAACCTGTCTGGATATGGGAATTCCAATCGGTACTGTGACTATGACACTGCTTCCGATACATCACGCATACTGTTTTACGATGGACATTTTAAAGGCATTATATATAGGAGCTGTTATCTGTATCAATGATTCGATGCTGCATGTGTCCCGCAATCTGAAATTATTTAAGCCGGATATGGTACTTCTCGTACCGATGGTGATTGAGTCTGTTTATAAAAAACTAAAAGATTCCGGCGGCATTCTTCCGAAGAAACTGGCGGCGAAGGCGGGACTTGGCGGAAATCTGAAAACAATTGTCAGCGGGGGTGCATATCTTCCGCCGGAATTGGTAAAAGGTTTTGCGGAATATGGAATAACTGTTTTGCAGGGTTATGGGATGACAGAATGTTCTCCGGTCATCAGCACAAACACATTCCGGCAGATGAAACCAGGATCGGTGGGGAAATTACTTCCGAACTGTGAGGCTAAAACAGTGGAGGGCGAACTTTGGGTAAGAGGTTCCAGTGTGATGCTCGGATACTATAAGATGCCGGAAGAAACAAGGGAAGCACTTGTGGATGGATGGCTGAGGACAGGAGACCTGGGGTATGTGGATGAGGAAGGGTTTGTATTCCTGACTGGACGGAAGAAGAATCTGATTATTCTGAAAAATGGTGAAAACGTTTCGCCGGAAGAGCTGGAGAACGAACTTGGGAGAAATCCTCTCGTAAAAGAGATTATCATACGCGAAAATGCGTCCGTGATTGAAGCAGAGATATTTCCGGATTTAGAATATGCAGAGAAAAAACATATTGAAAATGTAGGTGAAAAACTACAGGAAATAATAGATATGTTCAATCGGGGAATGCCTCTATATAAGAAAATCCATGCACTGAAAGTCCGGGAAACCGAATTTGAAAAAACACCATCAAAAAAAATAAAAAGATATTAAAGATAAGCGAAAATTGAAAACCCAGATAAAGGTGTCCTGCCAACGTGTTTTAGGAGTCCGACTTGTGATGGAACCGCTATCCATTCTGAAATGGGGCGGGAATATCCCTGTAATGTGGTGCTGCTTGTAATGTATCCGGAAATGTTTTACAATAGATAAAAGAGTATTGCACAATAATATAATGATGCCAAAGTCAAAAGGTCATGTGTTTCTTGCCTGCATGAAAACAAAATACTTTTTGTCCTCAGCATCATATAATATTGTAAACGAAAATGGTCTGGTGCAGGTGTAATAAAAGTATTGGACGCATAAACGTTTGTAAAAATACAAGGAAATATGGAGACAGATTATGGGGCGGGGAAAAAGGATTTTGGCAGCATCACTCACAGCGGTCATGCTCACATCCAGTTTTGGAGTGACAGTTTTTGCGGAAGGAGAGGAAGATGCCGCGCAGATAACGCAGGGTGATATGGCAGCAGAGAATTCAGAGAAGACTGAGGAGGAGATTGCTGCGGAGGAAGCGGCAGCCAAACAGGCATCCTATGATACGCCTGCGGACTCAAACAGTTTGGAAAACTGGCCGACAGGGCCCAATGTATTTGCAGCATCGGCGATTGTGATGGATATGGACAGCGGCGCCATCCTTTACAGTAAGAGGGCGGATGAGGAACATTATCCGGCGAGCATCACAAAATTGCTGACTGTGTTGGTTGCACTGGAAAATGCGGAGCTGACAGACAAGGTTACATTTACCGAAGACTGCGTCAATTTCCTGAACTGGGATGATGCGAATATTGGGATGAAAGCAGGGGAAGAGATTACACTGGAGGATGCATTATATGGGGTTCTTCTTGCTTCGGCAAATGAAGTGTCTTATGCGGTAGCGAAGAATGTCGGCGAGAGTATGGGTGTCGGATATGACGGATTCATTGAGGAGATGAATGAACGGGCGCAGCAGCTTGGCTGTACGGATTCTCATTGGGTGAATGCAAATGGGCTGCATGACGGGCAGCATTACACGACAGCTCATGATATGGCTGTGATTGCATCGGCGGTTTATCAGCAGGACGAATTTTGCAAAATAGAGCAGTCTCTCGACTATACGATTGGAAAAACTAATATTACTGACGAGGAGCGGGTGTTCCAGCAGAATCATAAGATGCTCTGGCCGGAAAACTATTATTACTATACTTATGCGAAAGCCGGAAAGACCGGATATACGGATCAGGCAAAGACCACACTTGTCACGATGGCAGATAATGGGACGCTGCGTCTGGCGGCGGTCGTACTTGGCGATTATGGTGTGGATGCTTACACAGACACACAGAGTATGTTGGATTATACATTTTCTAATTTTCAAAAAATCTTTCTTAAGGATGTGGAAACATCAGAGGCTATTGAGAGTTTTGTGGATAAAGATGCATATATTCTGATGCCGGGTGGGATTGATTTTTCTGATATTGACCGTAAAATCGTGGAAAATACAGATAATGCGGACACAGAATTGCGGAATGCGAAAGCAGTGTATACATATCGGGGGCAAGTGGTCGGAAGTGCAGAGGTGAAGTTAAGTGACTCCTACCGGAAAGCACAGGAAAAAGAGAACGGTTCTGATACTGATTCATCAGGGAAAGAAAGTGACGGCAGCAATAATAAAAATACATCTCTTAAAAAGCTGGCGCCAGTCGTAATTGGAGCAACTGTTTTTGTTATTCTTCTTATTTTCCTCGTTCGATGGATTTTTGAAATGAAAAGGAGGAAGGCAAGAAGACGCAGGGAGGTAAGGCAAAAAAGAGGAAGACATTCGTAAAAAATCAATAAAAATCTGCAAAAAACATCTCTAAATACACGTGTAAATACTTGACTAATGACGAGTTTCTACTTATAATAGCGATGTAAATGTAAAAAAACGATGACGAAGACAGTAGGGGATACCTGAAAGATACAGCGAGCCGGAGATGGTGCAAGCCCGGTGCGAATAGGATATTCCTGAATATCACTTCTGAGTTGCAGCCGGCGAAACGAATTGTAGTAGTGGCTGACGGGATTCCTCCGTTATAGGAGCGCATATAAAAGGATAAACATTTTCCGGAGTATGTTGTAACAGGTGGTTATAAGCGAAGATTCAGCCCTTCGTCCTATTACAGGACGGAGGGTTTTTCTTTTGTGTATGGCTGAATTGAGAATCAAAAAGGGACACCCCTTGAGTCAAAAAGGGACACCCCTTCAATCAAATTGGGACGTAGCACATTGCGAGTTTACTACGTCCCGGAAAGGATGTTTTTATGTATAAGAAAGTATCAACCGACATGAATTTTGTTGAGCGTGAGAAGGAAGTCGAGAAGTTCTGGGAAGACAATCACATTTTCCAAAAGAGTATGAAGGAGCGGGAAGGAAGTCCGATGTACACCTTTTATGATGGTCCTCCGACTGCAAATGGTAAGCCGCATATCGGGCATGTGCTGACACGTGTTATCAAAGATATGATTCCGCGTTACCGTACAATGAAAGGGTATGAGGTCCCGCGCAAAGCCGGATGGGACACCCACGGACTTCCGGTTGAGCTGGAGGTTGAGAAGTTGCTCGGTCTGGACGGGAAAGACCAGATTGAGGATTATGGTCTGGAGCCTTTCATCAATAAATGTAAAGAGAGTGTGTGGAAATACAAAGGAATGTGGGAGGATTTCTCCAGTACAGTCGGTTTTTGGGCTGATATGGATAATCCGTATGTCACATATGACAATAACTTTATTGAGTCCGAATGGTGGGCGCTGAAGAAGATTTGGGACAAAGGTCTTCTTTATAAGGGATTTAAGATTGTACCTTACTGCCCGCGGTGTGGGACTCCGCTTTCTGCACAGGAAGTGGCACAGGGATATAAGGATGTCAAAGAGCGTTCTGCCATCGTACGTTTTAAAGTGAAGGATGAGGATGCGTATATTCTTGCATGGACAACGACTCCGTGGACGCTGCCATCCAACCTGGCGCTTTGTGTGAACCCGAAGGAAGAATACTCTAAAATTAAGGCTGCTGACGGCTATACTTATTATATGGCAAGCGCCCTTTTGGATACCGTTCTCGGAAAACTTGCGGAAGACGGCAGACCGGCATATGAAGTGCTTGAGACTTATGTTGGAACAGAGCTGGAAGGCAAGGAATACGAGCCTCTGTACCAGTGCGCGGCAGATGTGGCGGCAAAACAGAATAAGAAAGCATTTTACGTTGTATGTGACGAGTACGTTACATTGACGGATGGTACGGGTGTTGTACACATTGCTCCTGCATTTGGTGAGGACGATGCAAATGTCGGAAGAAAATATGGACTTCCGTTTGTACAGCTTGTAGATGAAAAGGGAAATATGGCAGAGGCTACGCCATTTGCCGGATTATTTGTAAAAAAAGCAGACCCGGAGGTGCTGAAGGACTTAGATGCAAGAGGGCTTCTGTTTGACGCTCCGAAATTTGAGCATAGCTATCCTCACTGCTGGAGATGTGATACTCCGCTTATTTATTATGCGCGTGAGTCATGGTTTATCAAGATGACAGACGTTAAGGATGACCTGATTGCAAATAATAACACAATCAACTGGATTCCGGAGAGCATCGGAAAGGGACGTTTCGGCGACTGGCTGGAAAATGTACAGGACTGGGGCATCAGCCGCAACCGTTACTGGGGAACACCGCTCAATATCTGGCAGTGTGAATGTGGACATATGCACTCCATCGGCAGTATTGAGGAGCTGAAATCCATGTCGGATAACTGTCCGGATGACATCGAGCTTCACCGCCCATATATTGATGCGGTGACAATCAAGTGTCCGGAGTGTGGCAAGGAAATGCACCGTGTACCGGAGGTAATCGACTGCTGGTTTGACAGTGGCTCCATGCCGTTTGCACAGCATCATTATCCATTTGAGAATAAGGAAACCTTCGAGCAGCAGTTCCCGGCACAGTTCATTTCAGAAGCCGTAGACCAGACACGCGGATGGTTTTATTCTCTGCTTGCGATTTCAACACTGCTGTTCAATAAAGCCCCTTATCAGAACGTTATTGTGCTTGGGCATGTTCAGGATGAGAACGGTCAGAAGATGAGTAAGTCAAAGGGAAATGCGGTTGATCCGTTTGACGCATTGAATGAGTATGGCGCAGATGCAATCCGCTGGTATTTTTACGTTAACAGCGCGCCGTGGCTTCCAAACCGTTTCCACGGAAAGGCTGTGATGGAAGGACAGCGCAAGTTCATGGGAACATTGTGGAACACTTATGCATTCTTTGTTTTATATGCGAATATTGATGAATTTGATGCAACAAAATATACATTGGATTACGAAAAGCTTTCCGTTATGGATAAGTGGCTGCTGTCCAAACTGAATACACTGATTCAGACGGTTGATGACAATCTGGCAAATTACCGGATTCCGGAAAGTGCAAGAGCGCTGCAGGATTTTGTCGATGATATGAGTAACTGGTATGTCAGAAGAAGCCGTGAGCGATTCTGGGCGAAGGGCATGGAGCAGGATAAAATTAATGCATACATGACACTGTATACAGCACTCGTCACCACATGTAAAGTGGCTGCTCCGATGATTCCGTTTATGACAGAACAGATTTACCAGAATCTGGTATGCAGCATTGATGCGTCTGCCCCGGAGAGTATTCATCTGTGTGACTTCCCGGCTGCAAATGATGCGTATATTGATACTGAACTGGAAGCAAATATGGAACACGTACTCAAATTGGTTGTGATGGGACGTGCATGTCGGAATACTTCCAACATTAAGAACCGCCAGCCAATCGGCAAGATGTTTGTAAAAGCCAGATTTGTGCTGCCGGAATTCTATCAGGAAATCGTAGCAGATGAGCTGAATGTAAAACATGTTAAATTTACAGAAGATGTCCGTGATTTTACTTCATATAGTTTTAAACCACAATTAAAGACAGTTGGACCTAAATATGGTAAAATGTTAGGTGGAATTAAATCAGCCCTGAATACACTGGATGGAAATGCGGCGATGGACGAGCTGAATGAGACCGGTGCATTGAAACTGAACGTGAATGGACAGGAGATTACACTGTTTAAAGAAGATTTACTGATTGATACTGCTCAGATTGAAGGTTATGTATCAGAAAATGATAATGGAATTACCGTTGTCCTTGATACCAATCTGACAGACGAACTTCTGGAAGAAGGTTTTGTAAGAGAGATTATCAGCAAGATTCAGACAATGCGTAAAGAGGCCGGATTTGAAGTCATGGACAAGATTAAAGTGACATATGAAGGCAGCGGGAAGGCAGAGTCGGTATTTGCAAAATATGCAGACGTAATCGGCAGGGAAGTTCTTGCAGAAGAAGTTACGAAAGCGGAGCCGTCAGGATATGTAAAGGAATGGAAGATTAATGGCGAGAAAGTTACGATGGGTGTTTGGAAAGAAGGAATGTAAACAAATGTATAGCAAAAGATTTGAAAAAGAGGCGTTTAAGGAAGCAGTAAGAGAAAATGTCAAGACTCTTTACCGTAAAACAATTGAAGAGGCAACAAAACAGCAGGTTTTTCAGGCTGTGTCTTACGCGGTAAAAGATATTATTATTGACGACTGGTTTGAAACTCAGAACCTGTACGAGAAACAGAATGTAAAGACCGTATATTATATGTCCATGGAGTTTTTGATGGGGCGCGCACTGGGCAATAACCTGATTAATATGACGGCATATCAGGAAGTAAAAGAAGCACTGGATGAGATGGGCATTGACCTGAATGTGATTGAGGACGAAGAGCCGGATGCAGCTCTTGGAAATGGCGGTCTGGGAAGACTGGCAGCCTGTTTCCTGGATTCTCTGGCAACATTGAATTACCCTGCATACGGATGCGGTATCCGCTACCGTTACGGTATGTTCAAACAGAAAATTGAAAACGGATATCAGGTAGAGACACCGGATAACTGGTTAAAAGAAGGAAATCCATTCGAGCTTCGCCGGGAGGAATATGCCAAAGAGGTTCGTTTCGGAGGAAATATTCGTTTTGAAAAAGACCCAAAGACAGGGCGTGACAAGTTTGTTCAGGAGAATTATGAGTCAGTTCTTGCGATTCCGTATGATATGCCGATTGTAGGATATGGCAATCACGTTGTAAATACACTGCGTATCTGGGATGCAAAAGCAATTGTAGACTTCCAGCTCCAGTCCTTCGACCGCGGAGATTACCACAAGGCGGTAGAGCAGGAGAATCTGGCGAAGACAATTGTAGAAGTCCTGTATCCAAACGATAACCACTATGCAGGAAAGGAGCTTCGCCTGAAACAGCAGTATTTCTTCATATCTGCAAGCCTGCAGGCATTGATTGCAAAATATAAAAAATCAAACAGCGATGTGCGCAAGCTGTATGAGAAGGTAGTCATTCAGATGAATGATACGCATCCGACGGTTGCAGTACCAGAGCTGATGCATTTACTCATTGATGAAGAAGGGCTGACATGGGAAGAGGCGTGGGATGTCACAACAAAGACATGTGCATACACGAACCATACAATCATGGCAGAGGCACTGGAGAAATGGCCAATTGACCTGTTCTCCAGACTGCTTCCACGTATTTATCAGATTGTACAGGAAATTGACCGCCGGTTTATAGAAGAGGTACATGCAAAATATCCTGGCAACGAGGAGAAAGTGAAAAAGATGGCAATCCTCTGGGATGGACAGGTCCGCATGGCAAATATGGCGATTATTGCGGGATTTTCTGTAAATGGTGTTGCTAAGCTGCATACGGAGATTCTGAAGAACGAGCAGCTCAAAGATTTTTATGAAATGATGCCGGAGAAATTCAATAATAAGACAAATGGTATCACACAGCGCCGTTTCCTCGCACATGGAAACCCGCTGCTGTCAGCATGGGTAACGGAGAAGATTGGAGACGGCTGGATTACAGATCTGTCTCAGATTTCAAAACTGAAACCGCTGGCAGATGACGTGCAGGCAAGAAAAGAATTTATGCAGATTAAGTACCAGAATAAGGTACGTCTCGCAAAATATATCAAGGAGCATAATGGCATTGATGTAGACCCGCGCTCTATTTTTGACGTGCAGGTAAAACGTCTCCACGAATACAAGCGTCAGCTTCTGAATATCCTGCATGTAATGTATCTGTATAATCAGATTAAAGAGCATCCGGAAATGTCCTTCTACCCAAGAACGTTTATCTTTGGTGCAAAGGCCGCTGCCGGGTATCAGAGGGCAAAAGAGACAATCAAGCTGATTAACTCTGTTGCAGATGTCATTAATAATGACAGAAGTATCAATGGAAAGATTAAAGTTGTATTTATCGAAGATTACCGCGTATCCAATGCGGAACTGATTTTTGCGGCAGCAGATGTCAGTGAACAGATTTCAACGGCATCCAAAGAGGCATCCGGTACAGGTAATATGAAGTTCATGCTGAACGGGGCTCCGACATTGGGAACAATGGATGGCGCGAATGTGGAAATTGTGGAAGAAGTCGGAATCGAGAATGCATTTATCTTTGGACTGAGCTCAGAAGAAGTCATCAATTACGAGAATAATGGCGGATACAATCCGACAGACGTTTATTTCAATGACTGGGATGTGAAACGTGTTGTTGACCAGTTGATGGATGGCACTTATGCAAATGGTGACCACGAGATGTATAAGAGCCTTTATAATTCACTGTTGAATACGCAGTGTACGGACAGAGCAGATACTTATTTCATTCTGAAAGATTTCCGCTCCTATGCCGATGCACAGAAGAGGGTGGAAGAAGCTTACCGTGACCAGACAAGATGGTCTAAGATGGCATTGCTCAACATAGCATGCAGCGGCAAGTTCACATCCGACCGTACAATCGAAGAATATGTAAAGGATATCTGGAAATTGGAGAAGGTTGCCGTTCCGTCAGGACAGCCAGAGTAGGAGGCACTCATATATGTATAACGGATATGGATATGATTTTAATTATCGGATACCGGATCAGAATCCATTTTCAGGGGTCCTAACCGGGCTGATAGGTGTATGGATTATCATCTTGTTGCTTGCAGTTGTTCTTGGGCTTGTAAGCTATATTTTGAAGGGATTCGGAATGTACACGATGGCACAGCGCAAAGGCATGGATAATCCGTGGCTTGCGTTTATTCCATTCGCCAGAACTTATCTGCAGGGTGAATTGAGCGGCGATATTACATTTAAGAACAGGACGATGCGTGACACGGGAATCTGGCTTCTGGCACTTCCATTCATGTATGGTACTGTGTTTAGTATCTATTATGTAATCATGTGTTTATTAGGGCTTGGCACATTTGTTTCTATGATTGATTATTATGGAAATATACATGTCGGGGTAGGGAGAATCCTGATTCTGATAGTGCTTGTATTGATTATCGTGCTGATATCAGCAGCGTATGACGTTCTGTATAAAGTATTTCGTGTTCTTGTAAACCGTCAGATTTACAGGCAGATGACTTCCGGTACGATGTCAGTTGTCCATGCAGTATTGAGCGTACTTGTCCCAATGTATGAATCAGTTTCTTTCTTTGTGATGAGGAACCGGTCATTGGAAAGACCGGCGGATGGAGTGGGAACTGCGGAGCCGGAAATGGCAGAGCTGAAAATGACCGGATACGGAGACACTGATACAGAGACGGAGGAAGTGAGCGGGCATGAGGATTCGTCAGCAGATGTAAAATAAAAGATGAAAATTTTTATATAAAAGGAATATATAGAGACAGCCTTTCATATCATATGATATGGAGGGCTGTTTTTATGAAAAATGAAAAGATAAGGCAGAAACTGAAGTCACTGGGAGCATTCCTTGTGATTCTGTTTCTGTTTCCTTATGTAGTAACGGTATTTATTCATGGGAAGGAGATACGGGCAAACGGAAATGATGCTCAGATATATGTCAATGTGAAGGATGTGTCTGTCAATGGAGAGGAGCAGGTTACGGAAATGCCGTGGGATGAATATTTCATTGGAATATTAGCGAAGGAAACATCCGCGGAAGCAGAACCGGAATTTTTAAAAGCACAGGCAGTGCTGATTCGGACAAAATTATATCAGATACTTGATGCAGATTTGGCAGAGGGAAACGAGACTGTTTTTGCAGAGCAGTATCTTAAAGAGGAAGATATGGAAAAACGGCAGATTCAGTTTGATTATGAAACATATTATGATGCACTGAAAAAAGCAGTGGATGAGACGGCGAACCAGGTACTGTTTTATCAGGGAACCTATGCATATGTGCCATTTCATCAGTCCAGTAACGGTATGACAAGAAGCTATCAGGAAGTTACCGGACAGGATAACTATCCATATCTTACTGTCCGGGAGTGTCCGCAGGATAAGGAGGCGGAAGATGAACTACAGATTCATACATTATCCTATGAAGAAGTGCAGAAGAAATGTCAGCCATTTCTTGTAGCGGTAAATGAAAAAGACGCAAAAAAAACATATAAATTTTCTGATTTCCAGATTATTTCCTATGATTCAGCAAACTATGTATCCCAGATGCAGATTGGGGAGACAACCTGTACCGGAGAGCAATTTCGGGAAGCATTGTCACTGCCATCCAGTTCCTTTTCTATCAAAGATGTGGATGGTGAATTACAGATTCGAACGATGGGAAACGGACATGGTTTGGGAATGAGCCAGTGGACTGCAAACGAGATGGCGAAGGAGGGAAAGACTTACGAGGAAATTCTGGAATATTTCTTTGAAGGGACAGAATTAACGGATGGCGGAGATATTCAGCAAAAGTTTCAGTAGAAAAGAATAAGACGTCACAAATCTGGCAAAAATATAGCCAGAGGTGATGAATATGAATAAGAATGAAAAAACGTCCTTTTTAAAAGGAAAAGGCGCAGCAGTGGCAGTTGTCATCTGCTTTATCGCGGTAATTGCAGGTGTTGGTTCATATACATTCAGCAATTATCAGGATAAAATGAATCAGCAGTTGGCAGAGGCACAGGAAGAGACAGAACAGACAGGGGAGAACAGTCAGGCAACAACAACCGATGACATCATGCTGCCTGAAACAGAAAGCAATACATCCGATACCGAAGAAGAGGGTACAGCACCGGAAAGTACAGAAGAGACTGAATTGGAGGGCACAGAGCAGGCAGAGACTACAGGTGATACAACCGGAGTATGGTTTGACGAGAGCAGTATTTTGGAATGGCCGGCAAGCGGTGCAACGATAATCGGATACAGTATGGACCAGACCGTATATTTTTCTACACTGGAACAATATAAGTATAATCCGGCAATGATTATCGGTGGACAGGTCGGAGAGGAAATCGGAGCATCCGCACCGGGAATCGTGACAAATATTGAACAGACTGCACAGACAGGGACAACTGTCACATTGGATATGGGAAATGGATATACAGCCGTATATGGACAGTTAAAAGAAGTACCGCTTCAGATTGGTGATTATGTAGGAACCGGAGAACTGGTTGGCTACATGAGCGAACCGACAAAATACTATTCTGTAGAAGGCGCAAACCTCTACTTTGAAATACTCAAAGACGGGGAGCCGGTCAATCCACTGGACTTTATGGAAGGATAAATGAGGAAATGGGGACGTAGTAAACTCGCACTTTACTACGTCCCCATTTTCATATTTTCTCGTTTAATTCCATTTCTTTTTGTGAATCAGATACAATGGTATGCCGACAAAAATCATCCCACCAATGATATTTCCGATGGTAACCGGGATGAAGTTATTCAGGCTGTCAACAACATTCAGGCTTGCAAGCTGATCTGCGGTAATGCCGTAAGCCTCTTTTGCTTTTTCTGCGTAGAGCGGATCAGATGCTGCCATAATTCCTGCCGGAATATAGAACATATTGGCAACGCAGTGTTCAAAACCACCGACAACAAATGCACAAATCGGGAAAAAAATCGCCCATACCTTCCCCGCAATATCGGTTGCGGAGGTGGCCATCAGAACGGCAAGGCATACAAGCACATTACAGAGAATACCGGAGGTGATACCCTGAATTGGCGTTACTGCAATTTTGCCAATAGCGACTTTTATTGTGTAAGCACCTAGCAGACTGCCGGAATAGTTTAGATTCCCACTGAATATAATCAGTACATCGACCAGCAGCGCACCGATTAGATTACTGAAATATACAATTACCAAGTCACGAACCAGTTCTGTCCAAGTCACACGTCTGTCCAGAACATCCATAATAATCAGGCAGTTTCCCGTGAACAGTTCTCCACCCAGAAATACAATTAGCATCAGACCAACCGGGAAAATGCTCCCGGCAACGATTCTTGATACGCCTACATTCTCAATTGCATGGGCCGCGGTGCTGCTGGTAGCACCCCCAAAGGCAATAAAGGCACCCGCCATAATTCCCATCAAAATCATTTTTCCAAGCGGAAGTTTCGTTTTGCCCTCGCACGCCTGAATACTCAGGTCGACAACCTCAGATGGAGTATTAAAGTGATTATCCATTCAAATTCCCTCATTCTTTCGTAGATTATGTTAAATTATTAACGACACAAAACAACGTTTATTATACTAGATGTAAAGCAGATTTCAAGGGATTTCAGGAATGTTTTTCCATAGGTACAAAATGGAAATACAACAGGATTTGACAATAATAGAGAAAAAAGATACGATAAGTGAAAAGGGGACACCTCTGACTTCAAAAAGGGACACCCTGAACTTCAAATGGGGACGTAGTGAACCTCGACTTTACTACGTCCCAAAAGAAAGGAACTTTACATATGAAATATGATTTTACTTCTGTTATGGACAGGCATGGCAAGGATGCAATTGCAGTAGATGCACCGGGAACGTCGGGTGGATTTGGGATTCAGGCGCCAAAGGCAGGTTTCGATTTGATTCCGATGTGGGTAGCGGATATGAATTTTCCGACTGTACCAACAATTCCGGAGATGATGATTGAACGCGCACAGCATCCGGCATATGGATATTTTCAGGCGAGAAAAGAATATTATGATGCAATTATCCGGTGGCAGGAAAGGCGAAATGGGGTGACAGGTCTCTCTACAGAACATATCGGATATGAAAATGGTGTGCTTGGAGGTGTAATCAGCGCATTAAATGTATTTTGTTCGAAAGGGGATAATGTATTGCTGCATTCCCCGACATATATCGGGTTTACCAACAGTCTGGAGAATAACGGGTATCATATTATCCATAGTCCGCTTGTGAAGGATAATAAGAATGTATGGCGTATGGATTTTGCGGATATGGAGAAGAAAATCGTGGAAAATAATATCCATGCTGCAGTATTCTGTTCCCCGCATAATCCATGTGGACGTGTCTGGGAGCAGTGGGAATTGGAACAGGCAATGGAACTATACAAAAAACATGATGTATTTGTCATTTCTGACGAAATTTGGTCCGATATTTTGCTGTCAGGACATAAACATATACCGACGCAGTCTGTTTCTGAGGATGCCCGCAATCGAACAGTTGCGTTGTATGCTCCATCTAAGACGTTTAATTTGGCGGGGTTGGTTGGAAGCTACCACATTATCTATAATTCATGGATACGTGAAAGGGTGGAGAAGGAATCTTCTCTTTCTCATTACAATTCGATGAATGTATTATCTATGTATGCACTCATTGGAGCCTATAAGCCGGAAGGCTATGAGTGGGTAGATGAGTTATGTCAGGTGTTGACAGAAAATGTGAAGTATGCATGTGATTTCATCGACACACATTTTGATGGGGTTGAGGTGGGTTGTCCACAGGGAACATATATGCTGTTTTTAGATTGTACTGCATGGTGTGAAAAATATGGGAAATTAATTGACGAACTGTTGAAATCCGGATGGGATGTTGGTGTGGCATGGCAGGACGGGCGTGCATTCCACGGGCCTTGCCATATAAGAATAAATCTTGCGTTGCCGTTGTCCAGAGTGCAAGAGGCATTTGATAGATTGGAAAAATATGTATTTTAAAAAGGGACACCCTTGGAATTAAATGGGGACACCCTTGCACGCATTTGGGGACGTAGTAAAGTGTGACTTTACTACGTCCCCAAACGTAAGTGTATTGTTTAGTAATTCTCGGCTTTTCGTTCAAAATAAGCTTTAGGGTGTGCACATACCGGACATACTTCCGGAGCTTCCTCTCCTTCGTAAATATATCCGCAGTTTCCGCATTTCCATCCGAGCGGTGCGTCACCTTTGAATGTTTCTCCTGCCCTGAAGTGCTCTAAGAGTTTGTTGTATCGTGCCTCATGAGCAGCCTCAACTTTTGCAACACCTCTGAATTTTTCTGCAAGTTCGGAGAATCCTTCTGCTTCTGCGTCATCAGCCATACGGGAATACATATCGGTCCATTCATAATTCTCACCGGCGGCGGCATCCGCGAGGTTTTCTTCTACCGTTCCGATTCCGTGGAGTTCTTTAAACCACATTTTTGCATGCTCTTTTTCCTGGCCCGCCGTTTCTTCAAAAATATTTGCCATTTGTACATATCCGGCTTTTCTTGCGGCAGATGCGTAATATGTATATTTATTACGTGCCTGAGATTCTCCGGAAAATGCTTCCATCAGGTTTTTCTCTGTTTTGGTTCCATCATATTTTGACATATTTACATCCTCCTTGTAATTAGTAAATATTATTTTTTCCAAAAAAGGTGCAACAGACATAACTGATACACCTTTTTTATATATTGAAGAAAAAGTTTTAAGAATTATTTTTAATCAAACTATTCTATTTTGGCTAAAGTATCTTAGCCAAAGTATCTCTTCAGGAGCCCTTCGAATGCTTTTCCGTGGCGAGCCTCGTCTCTTGCCATCTCGTGAACTGTATCATGGATTGCGTCCAGATTAGCAGCCTTTGCACGTTTTGCAAGGTCGAATTTACCGGCTGTAGCACCGTTTTCAGCGTCAATTCTCATCTCAAGATTTTTCTTTGTGCTGTCTGTTACGACTTCACCAAGCAGTTCAGCAAATTTTGCTGCGTGCTCAGCCTCTTCGTAAGCAGCTTTTTCCCAGTACAGACCGATTTCTGGGTAACCTTCTCTGTGAGCAACTCTTGCCATTGCAAGATACATACCAACTTCTGAACATTCTCCTTCGAAGTTTGCTCTCAGGTCAGCAACAATATCTTCGCTAACACCTTTAGCTACACCTACAACGTGCTCTGCAGCCCATTCTTTTTCTCCTGTCTGCTCTTTAAACTTATCAGCGCCAACACCGCAAACTGGACATTTTTCTGGTGCAGTTTCTCCTTCGTAAACATATCCGCATACTGTACATACAAATTTTTTCATAATTTTTGTTCTCCTTTTCTTTAAATTAAAATTTATTTTATGACTTTTTGATGCAGTCACCGCATTTACCATAAAAAATAGTATTACTGGATTCTATGATGCCGTCAAAGTTCTCAGCGGCGGCCTTGTTAATCTTCTCGATATTTTTCATGTCGAGTTCAAGGTCAAGAACCCGTCTGCATTCTGTGCAGAAAAAATGATTGTGTGGCTGAACGCACCCATCAAATCTGTCGGCTCCGTCTGGAGTAGTAATTTTCATTGCCTCACCGATATCCGTCAGCAGGTTCAGATTTCTATATACTGTTCCAAGACTGATATTCGGAAATTCCTCCTTGACATGTGTATAAACCATGTCGGCAGTTGGATGTTCTTTCGTTGTCGCCAGAAAATGTTTAATGGATTCACGCTGCCGGCTGTATTTTAATGTTGCCAAAGCGGCTTCTCCTTTCAAAACATAACAATAATAGTAACAATTACTGTAATTAAAATATAATCGATTTGATTGGAAATGTCAATAGTTTTTTTATATTTTTTCCAAATCTTTTTAAAACATTCTCAGCTTATCATTTCTTGTTAATCTTTTTAAAACGTTCCTAGCTTGCCATTTCTTCTTATATATAATAGAACTTGTTTGTGAAAAATTTTTGAAATGTAGGTTCAGACTAAATAAAATATTTATAAAATAGAAGACAAAGTGGAATAAAGGTCGCTAAGATATTACAAAATATTTAACAAAAACAAAATAAAAATAAGTATTTTGGCGCTATGTGTCATGCTTTGAAAATAAAAATATGGATAAAATCATTGACATGTGTTATATACACTGATATAATCATATTGTAACAAAGTTAACAAATGTGTAACAATTAGAACTTCCTACAAAAGATAAAGACAGAAACAACAAGGAGGTTTTATATGAAAAACGTACACATAAAGCAAAAGCTGATTGTATCTGCTCTGGCAGGAGCAATCATGATTCCGGGGAGCGCAATGCCGGTCCATGCGGCTGAGGCAAGTGAACAAACAGTGTCGCCGCTGCCGATTGCAGGAATCGAATCGGTACTGACAGAATGTTATGAGACAAATGTAAAGAATAATATTGAGCTGAATATAGTACCAACAAACAAGGGTGAGTATTTAGACGGGGCGGTTTCCAGTGTAAGTGATGCAACTTTCTTTGAAAACGCCCCGAAATATGAAAAAACAAACGTAACGGTTGTGGCAGATGTGCTGAATGTCCGGAGTGGGCAGAGCACGAATTTTCCGATTTTAACACAGGTCGTCCAAAACCAGTCATTTGAAGTGAGTGGAGAGCCGGTAGCAGGCTGGTATCCGATTGAGGCGAATGGTATGGCTGGATGGGTATCCGGCGACTGGGTACTTGTGGAACATGTGAGTTCAGATGGAGAGTCAGAAAGCGCAACGGTACAGGACACAGTAGCACAGCAAACGGATGCACAAAACTCAGGAGTGCCATCAGACGATGCACAGGAGACGGCGGCATCGCCTGCATCCTCAATTGACGGTCAGACAATCATTGATTTCGCATGTCAATTTATAGGAAATCCTTATGTATGGGGCGGCACAAGCCTGACAAATGGAGCAGATTGCTCTGGTTTTGTGCAATCTGTATACGCCAATTTTGGAATCAGCCTTCCACGTACCACTTGGGATATGGAAAATGTCGGGCAGGAAGTGAGTTATGAACAGGCGCAGCCAGGAGACCTTGTGCTCTATGACGGGCATGTGGGGCTATATATGGGAGATGGAAATATCGTCAATGCCATGAATGAAAATGATGGAATTGGGATATGCAGCGCAACTTATGCACCAATTATTACAGTTCGAAGAGTACTGTAACATAAGTAAAAGTTATTCACAATCAAAAAATGCCTTAAATACGCCGTTTACGGGATGTTGAAACAGAGTTATCCACAACTTATCCACATTCTGTTTTCACGTTATCAACAGGATTTGTGATGTTTATTCACGGTATATATGCGGATTATTCACAGTCGAACAACTGCTTATCCACAGAGGACAGCCCAATTATCCACAATTTTCCGGTAAAAGCCGCAAGCACATGATAAAAATATGAATAGAGACGAATGAAATCACAGGCATCTGCATCAGATTATGCGGGTGTCTATTTATTTACAGATAACAGAATAATTAACAGATATTTTAAAAACAGTGTGTATACAATAACCTGTTAATGTTACGTCAAGGAGAAATATTGAAATAGCAAAATGCACAAATTTGTAAAAAGATGTCGAAATCATCAAAGAAGAAGTTTTCAACTTATCCACACTCGAAACTTCAAAAAACGTGGAAAACTGTAGATTTTTTCAAAGTTATCCACATTATCCACACAAAAAACCCACATTTATGTGAATTACTTAGGGTGAAAAAAGAACGAACGTTTTGGTTAGTTATTATGAAAACCTATATTTGTCGAAAAAAAGGAGAAAAAAATGTTGACTTTTGAGTAGTCTAAAAGTGGAATAAATTGAATGGACAATTCAGAAAAGTCACACATATTTTGCTTATATGGAGTTGATAAATTCTGGATATAGGATTATAATAAGAAAACACGGAACAAAAGGAGGAAATAAAAATGGCACAGATTGCAAAAACAACAACAATTGGTGAATTACTGAATGTATTTCCAGAATCTGCACCAATCCTGATGGAGATTGGAATGCACTGTCTTGGATGTCCATCCGCACAGATGGAATCTCTGGAAGAAGCTGCTATGGTTCATGGTATAGATGCGGATTTGCTTGTTGAGAAAATCAATGCAGCAATGACAGCAGCAGGAAAATAAACTATAAATCTTATAATATAGAAAAAACGTCCGAAGTTCTCTCAAACCCGGACGTTTTTCTATTATATAAGTCGGGCGGATATCCGCAATGTGCTCCGCTGCCCGACTATAGCTTTGCAGATGCTATCTCCGAGAGCTTTTGTACAGCATCGGCTGATACAATAATCCCGCAATGTTCCTCCAGAAAAGCAAGTATCGCAGGGGATACCTTTTCCGGCGTTCCATATTCGGAGAGCATGTTGCAGATTTTATTAAATTCGTTGCTTGTGTGTTCGGACTGTGTAAGCGCCAGAACATAAATGCCATTTTCATTATCGCGGTACAGGGTATTCGCGCCCTGATAGAGCGGTCCGATTAGCCCGGACATCCGGATGACAAGGTCAATATTTTCAAAGGAAAACAACTTCACATTTAATGGAGCCGCAGCAGCATCAGGTGTAGCTGGGGCAACACTTACCGCGGCATCCTTTACCTTGTTGAGTAAATCGAGGAGCTCATCGGCACCCTCCAGTTTACTAAAAGATTCTGCCGCACCGGCGTCGCCGTCTCCTACAGAAGTAAATTTTGAAAATCTGGTATCCAGTTCTTCGGGATCCTCTACTTTTGTAATAATCAGTACAATAGAATCAGAAGATGCCGGAATTGCCTCTATCATCAGTGGAATATCGTCGGCTTCAAAACCAAAGTCAAAAGATGCCTGCTGCATCATATCTCGAAAGAGTGACTTGGCTTTGTCCGTACCATATGCAAGTTCACTTAATTTCAAATGGCGTGCTGCCAAATCGGCATGTGTCAATGTACAACGAATTTGATTGTCGTTTAGTTTTTCAATTTTCATATGATCACATCCTCACATTTTGATATAACTTCTCACTATCAGTATAAACAAAAATACTGAATATGTAAAGAAAAAACATACTTATCAACAAATCCACAGTAGTTGCAAACAATAAACACATTGAAATCGGCAGAAGAGATTCCTATAATGGCAAGTACAGAAGATAGTATTTCTTGATAGATAAATATATATACGAAAGGAGAATAAATTTCATTCATTGAGATACAATCTTAATCGTAGGATTTCGAAATGATTCTGAAGACGAGTCTTATTCTTAATTAAATATAAGATTTCAAAACGATTCAGCGATTCAGGTCCAGGATTCGGGACAAGTACAGCAGAAAATAATGGAAAATTCACTGCATGATTCGTACTGTCTTCTGTCTGCACAGTCTGTCGGCATGTCACAAACCTCCGTAAAGCAGATTTCATGCAGAATGCCTATCTATCAGAATCAGTAGAGAGAGGAGCGGAACAAATGAGACGGACAAAGGCAAGTTACGAAGATATTTATACAGAACTGGAAAACTATGAGAGGAGCGGCGTCTGTATTCTGATTGACGGAAACCATGCAAGCCCGATGCAGGTAGTGAGAGAACTAATGACAAGGGAAGCCGGGAGTTATATGCGGGACTATGAGATGGATACGGAAGGACATATAGAATCACTTTCTTTTGTGAATATCAGCAGGAAAAAAGAACATAAACCGTGGTAAACCCCTTTATTTCAGACTATATAGTATGATATAATTGCTCTAATAGGAGGTACGCTATGGACGAAAGAGAAAAGAGCAATCGTACAGGAGCGACGGAGCGAGGAGTGCCGCGTGAAGAAGCAGGAAGGCGGTATGCACAGCAGCAGAGGTCTCAGGGGCCAGCAAAATCAGGGCGCCGTGGAACGGGAATCCGTGATACAAGACCTCAGGGAGCAGGTTCTCAGAGAGCAAGATCTCAGGGAACAAGATCTCAGGGCGCAGGACCGGGGAACGTAAATGCGGGTGTGCGGACTCGAAAAAGAAGCAGTCGTGCGAGACGGAGAAAACAGAATCTTATAATCAGAGTGATATTACTCGCGGTGTTACTGATTGCTGGATGCGGAATTTTCTTTATTTGGAACAAGTACGGTTCATCAAAAGAGAAGGCCGATTTAGAACAATATTATGGAATTACAAGTGAAGACGATCTGGCAGTAATTGTAAATAACGAAGTAATAAAAGGCGAGGATGATAATTCCGTTGGCAAGATGATTGACGGTGAGGCATATGTCGAATACTCTGTCGTCAGAAAGTACATCAATGAACGGTTCTACTGGGACCCGAATGAAAGTATCATGCTGTATACATTACCGAACGGCAATGTTTCTGTTGCGGTAGGAAGCAAAGATTATACAGAGATAACAGAGAAGAAAAGTGAAAGTTATACAATCCTGAAAACAGAGGGACGGACGGCATACATTGCACTTCCATTTATCCAGCAGTATACGAACATGGACTATAATGTGTATGAGAATCCAAACCGGGCTGCAATTACGTGCAGATGGGGAACGATTCATACAGCGGTGCTGAAGCGGGACACACAGATCCGCTATCAGGGCGGTGTGAAAAGCCCGATTTTGACGGAAGTCAGCAAGTCGGATAAGGTTACTGTACTGGAAGAAGAAGGTAACTGGAGAAAGGTTGCGACGAAGGATGGATTTATCGGATATGTGAAGAGTAACGCATTGAAGAAAGTTCGGAAAGAGACTACGGATAGAGCGTTCGAAGAACCGCAGTACAGCAATATTTCTGTAAACCATACCATAAATATGGCATGGCATAATGTAGAAAACGCGGACGCCAACAGTTATGTCCTGGAGACAATTGCGAGCACAAAAGGGCTGACGACCATTGCGCCGACATGGTTTACTATTGCGGATACTGACGGTAATCTGACCTCGATGGCAAGTGTGGATTATGTGAATTATGCACATCAGTCGAATCTGGATGTGTGGGCAACGTTAAGAGATTTTCATGGTGGAATAAGCAGTTACGATGAAACATATCAGGTGCTCAGTTATACATCAAAACGGGAGAATCTGATTAATCAGGTAATTGCGGCAGCGCTGCAGACGGGGATTGACGGAATTAATTTGGATTTTGAACTGATTTCCGGTGAATGCGGTGAGCACTATATCCAGTTCGTGAGGGAACTGTCTGTAAAGTGCAGACAGAACGGACTTGTCTTTTCCATAGACAATTATGTTCCGCAGCCATATAACGAACATTATGATTTAAAAGAACAGGGAATTGTAGCAGATTACATCATTATCATGGGCTATGATGAGCATACAGAAGGTTCTTACGAGGCAGGTTCAGTTGCATCGTATACATATGTAAACGATGGACTGACAGAGGCAGCAAAGAGCGTTCCGAAGGAAAAACTGGTAGCAGGAATTCCTCTTTATACAAGATTGTGGTTTGAGACACCGAAGACAGAAGAAGAGTTGGCTGCCGAAGAGGGAACCGAGGCGGCTGATTATGAAAATAAAGTAAGCAGTACGGCGTTGGGAATGGATGAGGCACAGCAGGTAATACAGGATGCCGGAGTACAGGCTGAATGGGACGATACTGCAAAACAGAATTATGCGCAGTGGGAAGCTGACGGCGGCACATATAAGATATGGCTGGAGGACAATGCATCTCTGGAAGAAAAACTCAAATTGGTTAAGCGTGATAATCTGGCAGGTGTTGCGGAGTGGAAACTCGGCTGGGAGAATTCCGGTGTGTGGGATTTGATTCTTCAGTATGTGAATTAGCGGATCGCTCTAAACAGTATAGTGAAATAAACATCCTTTTTCTGCATATATTTGATATATATGTGGAAAGGGATGTTTTTTTGTGGAAAAGTTTTCAGACAAGGTAAGATGGATGTGGAAAAAACTGAGGATAATTCTGATGATTCTCCTTTTAGCCGGAATCGCTGCGGGAAGTCAGAAGGTGGGAGTGTACCTGTATAAACAGGTAATCACCGAAAAAGAAGAAACAAACGAGAATCAGGAAAAAGCGGAGGATGCAGAAACAAGCGGGAATTTGGCATCAGCTATGGTTGTTGTGGACAGTGGCCACGGCGGCGGGGATCCGGGAAAAGTAGGAATTAATGGTGCACTGGAGAAGGATGTAAATCTTGAGATTGCAAAGAAAGTAGAAAAAGGGTTACAGGAAAAAGGGTTTAAGGTGGTTATGACACGGCAGGATGAGCAGGGGCTGGCAGATTCCAAGATAGAGGATATGAAGACACGGGTTGATATTATTAATGAAAAAAAACCGGTGCTGGCGGTCAGCGTTCATCAGAATAGTTATGAACAGGAAAGTATTCATGGCGCACAGGTATTTTATTTTACTCATTCGCAGGCGGGAAAACAGGCGGCAGAAGTGATGCAGGAAGCGCTTCTGGCGGTGGATCCGGAGAACAGGCGGCAGGCAAAAGCAAATGATACATATTATATGTTGAAACGGACGGAGATCCCGGTGATTATTGTAGAGTGTGGATTCCTAAGTAACAGGGAAGAGGCAGAACGGCTTGTGACAGAAGAGTATCAGGAAAAACTTGCGGAAGCAATCTGTGATGGGGTAGAGAAGTATTGTGAAACCGTTAAATGATTGTTCGAAATCAATCAGCTTTTATCTAGGAATCGTTGTTATTTGCCCGCCAAAGAGGGAAAATATGTGAAAAAGTAATCGCAGATGGAATTCAGGCATGGAATGATAGATGGGATAATGTGAATGAAAAATACATTATCCCGTTTTTTTTTCATGCGAACAATGGTATAATGAGTGACATGGAAACAAAATTTAGAAAAATTGATAAAAATAATATGGATATGCAAATGATACAGGAGGCGGGAGAGATTCTGAAGCAGGGTGGCCTTGTGGCATTCCCGACAGAGACTGTTTACGGTTTGGGGGCTAATGCGCTGGACGAGGAGGCAGCGAAGAAGACTTATGCAGCGAAGGGAAGACCGTCAGACAATCCGTTGATTGTGCACATTGCTGATTTGAAGGATTTGGGGAAGGTTGCAAAGAATATTCCATGGGAGGTTGAAAAGCTTGCCTATAAATTTTGGCCGGGACCGTTGACTATGATTTTTGAGAAAACGGAGATTGTCCCATATGGTACAACCGGAGGATTAGATACGGTTGCTGTCCGTATGCCGAGTGATTTGATTGCAAGGGCGTTGATTTTGGCAGCAGGGGGTTTTGTGTCTGCTCCAAGTGCGAACACATCCGGAAGGCCGAGCCCGACAACAGCGGAACATGTAAAGGAAGATTTGGACGGGAAGATTGATATGATTCTGGACGGAGGAAGTGTAGATATCGGTTTGGAATCAACCATTCTCGATATGACAGTGCAGCCACCGATGATTTTGCGCCCGGGTGCAATTACAACGGATATGCTGGAGGAGGTAATCGGTCATGTCGGTGTTGATGAGACAATTTTGGGAAATGAGAGTAATAAAGCTCCGAAAGCGCCGGGAATGAAGTACCGTCATTATGCGCCAAAGGCGAAACTGATGATTGTGGAAGGCAATATCCGGGAGGAAGTTCTTGCGATTCGTCAGTTGGCATATGATGCGGTAAAAAAAGGAAAACGAATCGGGATTATTGCAACAAATGAAACGTTGCAGTATTATACGAATGGAATCATTAAGAATATTGGAAGCCGTGAGAACGAAGAGACGATTGCCCGGAATCTGTACGGGATTCTTAGAGACTTTGATGCTGATGAAGTGGATGAGATTTACAGTGAGTCTTTTGCATTGCAGGGAATCGGAAAAGCAATTATGAATCGTCTGGAAAAAGCGGCGGGGCATACATGGATTTCTGCAACTGCGGTTATGAAACAGCAGAAGTACAGAAGAATTATTTTTATTGGGGAGACCGATACGTGCAGAGGCCCGATGGCGGCAGAGATGCTGCGGCAGAAGGAGCTGCGGCAGGAATATGTAATTGATTCCAGAGGAATGGTTGTACTGTTTCCGGAACCGGCGAACCAGAAGGCGGAAGCAATTATGAAGAGTGCTCACATGACAATGGAAAACCATGTAGCGACTGCGTTTTCCGAGGATGATATTGCGGAAGATATTCTCGTTTTGACAATGAATGAAAGTCAGAAACAAAAGCTGACGGACGAGTATGGAAAAGAATGGAACATTTATACCTTGAGTGAATTTGTCGGAGATGAAGAGGAGATAATAAATCCATATGGACAGCCGTTAAATATCTACGGTGAATGTCTTGAAAAGCTTTCAGAAGCAATTGATAAGTTGACGGATATTTTGAATTCAGAGGAAGTGGATTCAGGGGAAACAGAGATTTAAAGCGATAGAAGTACAAAATGACGAAGGGGCAAAAATCCCAAAAGGAGGAAAAAGAAAATGGCAGAGGTACGAGTGATGGATCATCCGCTGATTCAGCATAAGATTACTTACATCAGACAGGAGGGGGTCGGGACAACCGAGTTTCGTAAGATTGTCAGTGAAATTGCCGGTCTGATGTGTTATGAGGCAACACGCGATTTGAAACTGGAGGACGTTAAAATCAAAACTCCGATTTGTGAGACAACAGGAAAGATGCTGAGTGGAAAGAAAATGGCTTTGATTCCTATTCTGCGTGCAGGATTAGGAATGGTGGATGGAATTCTTTCACTGATTCCGGCTGCGAAGGTCGGGCATATCGGATTGTACCGTGATCCAGAGACACACGAGCCGATAGAATACTATTGTAAACTGCCGGAAGACTGCGGGGAGCGGGAAGTATTTGTTGTAGACCCGATGCTTGCAACCGGAGGGTCTGCTGTTGCGGCAATTCAGATGCTGAAAGACAAAGGGGTAAGGAATATCCGCTTTCTTTGCATTATTGCAGCACCGGAAGGTGTGGAACGAATGACACAGGTACATCCGGATGTACCGCTTTATATCGGTGCGCTGGATGAGCATTTGAATGAAAATGCATATATTGTTCCGGGATTGGGGGATGCGGGAGACCGTATTTTCGGAACAAAATAAGGTTTTCAGAATGCAAAACAGGCAGAAGGAGAGAAACATATGTCGGACAAAAGAAATGATTATCTGTCATGGGATGAATATTTTATGGGAGTAGCTATGCTGTCAGGGATGCGCTCAAAGGATCCGAGTACACAAGTTGGATGCTGCATCGTAAGTCCGGACAATAAAATTTTGTCGATGGGATATAACGGACTGCCGAGAGGCTGCTCGGATGATGATTTTCCATGGACGAGAGATGGAGATGATCCATTGGAGACAAAGTATGTATATTCTACGCACAGTGAATTGAATGCAATTCTGAACTATGACGGTTCCAGCCTTGCGGGAGCGAGAATGTATGTATCTTTGTTTCCCTGCAACGAATGTGCGAAGGCAATCATTCAGTCGGGTATCAGGGAAGTGATTTATGACTGCGATAAATACGCGGACACGCCAAGTGTAATTGCTTCCAAGCGAATGATGACGGCTGCAGGGGTTCATTTCCATCAATATCACCGGACGGACAGGGAGATTAAGATTCAACTGTAATTTGCATAAATAAGATGTCAGCAACATATAAATATCTCAGTGGAAGACTGCTCAAAGGCAGCGGGAAAAAGACGGAGGTATGGATATGGAACACAAGCTGGCATCTTTTTTAATTCGTTTTCTGATTCGTTCCATTCTGGGAATGGGGCTTATTTTTTTCATCAACCAGTACGTTCTCCCAAGCGATACTTCATTAAATGTCGGTATGAATGCCTTCTCATTTTTGACAAGTGGAACCCTTGGTATTCCTGGGGTTTGCCTGCTGTACGGTATTTTAATCTTCAAAAACTTGTGAGTATTTCACAAAAAGTCAAAAAATCAAAAATCCATATGGACAAATTGAAATTACGCGTTTATAATACGATTCACACAGTAGTTATCACATCTGCTGTTTCGTCCCGAATCAGTCGGATACGGGATGTATCTTGGGATTGGATGAGTATTTTTAATTCAATTTTCATTATTTTTTCAAGCTGCATAATCGCAGCAATGTTTCAGATTTGAAGGACAAGTTAAGTTACAGAGAACGTTATCTGTGGAGTATCAAAAGAACAGGAGGGGTAGATTGTATGCAAAAAATTTAGTGATTTGTGACCGGCAGCAGCAATACGCAAGGAATCTTTTACAAATGTTCAGCCGCAAAGAACCGGGGATACAGCTTTATCTGTTTCATACACTGGAGGAAATCAGACATTTTGCACAGCAGAAGAAAATCCATTTACTTTTGATTGGGGAGGAGTATCCCCAAAAGCAGAGGGAACGGATTCCGGCAAGGGAACGATTTGTGCTTGTAAAAGATGAACAGGAATCTTTAGGAGAGGAGGAAACCGGGATATACCGTTATCAAAGTGCGGATGGCATCTGGACACAGATTCTCGAATCGATGAAAGAAAAGAAAGGCCCGCAAATCAAAACGATGGTAAAGACGGACGGAGAACTGATTGGCGTGTATTCTCCGATACACCGGATAGGAAAGACAAGATTTGCACTGAATATGGGAAAAAAACTGGCAGCCAGAAAACCGGTGTTGTATTTGAATCTGGAGGAGTATGCAGGATTCACATACTATTTTCGGGAGGGAAGTAAGGAGAAGATGGGACAGAATCTCGCGGATTTAATTTATTATGTCCGGCAGGAAAAAGGGAATCTGGGAATGCGTATCAGTATGATGGCTGCGCAATATGACAAGTTGGATTATATCCGTCCGATGCCATATATGCAGGATATGCAGACCGTGCAGTGTGAGGAATGGATACAACTGTTTCGGCAGATTCTGAATGAGTGTATTTATGAGGCAGTCATTCTTGACCTGGGAGACAGTGTGGATGGTCTGTTTCAAATTCTGGAGATATGTAATACGGTGTATACTCCGTATATCGAGGACAGGATAGCGATGGCGAAACTGGCAGAATATACGGAGAATCTGCGGAAGACAGGGATGGACAGTGTGTTGGAGAAGACAATTCAGAAAAAAATGAGGTAAAAGAGCAGATTGGGGATATTGGAAGAACAATTATATGACCGTGTGATGGAGCGGTTGGATTTGACTCGGGATATGGAAGATGAAGAACTGACAGAGCTGATCCATTCTGTTCTGCTTGAAGCGTCGGAGGAGGAGTACCTTCCGTTGAAAGAACAGATTCGTCTGAGTAAGCAGTTGTTTCATTCATTCCGGAAACTGGATGTGTTGCAGGAACTGGTTGAGGACGAATCCATTACGGAAATTATGATTAACGGGAAGGATGACATCTTTGTGGAACGCCGCGGAAAAGTAACGCGTTCGGAACGAAAGTTCATGTCCGATGCAAAGTTAGAAGATGTGATTCAGAGGATTGTGTCTGGTACAAACCGGTATGTCAATGAATTGTCTCCGATTGTAGATGCAAGGCTGGAGGATGGTTCCCGTGTGAATGTAGTATTAAAACCGATCGCACTGAACGGACCGATTATGACAATACGAAAATTTCCGAAAGAAAAAGTGACGATGGAGCAGTTGATTGCATGGGACAGTGTGACGGAGGATGCGGTCAATTTTCTGGAAATGCTGGTCAAAGCAAAATATAACATCTTTGTCAGCGGTGGAACCGGCGCTGGAAAAACAACATTTTTAAATGCATTATCCGATTATATACCGAAAGATGAACGGATTATTACCATCGAAGACAATGCGGAGCTACAGATAAAAAATGTGCCGAATCTTGTAAGGCTTGAGGCAAGAGGTGCCAATCTGGAAGGGGAAGGTGCAGTGACTATTCGGGAGTTGATAAAATCTGCGCTTCGGATGCGCCCCGATCGGATTATCGTCGGAGAAGTCCGTGGAGAAGAGACAGTAGATATGATTTCTTCCGCAATGTTGAATGGACACAGTGGTTCAATGTCTACGGGACATTCTAATAACCCGACAGATATGCTTCACCGTCTTGAAACAATGATGATGATGGGAATCGACCTGCCACTTGCCGCCATTCAGAGACAGATTGCCTCGGCGCTGGACATTATCATTCATCTTGGAAGACTGCGGGATAAGTCAAGAAAAGTACTGGAAATTACGGAGGTGCTTGGGTATGAGAACGGACAGATTCAGACACAGACATTATACGAATTTCAGGAGGAGGGAATGAAAGATGAAAAAGTTCAAGGAACACTTGTGAAGGCTGCGGAACTGGTGCATAGGGACAAGCTGCTGGCAGCGGGATATACAGTTTAAAGAATATGCGTTTGCAATTGCACGGGCAATGGTGCTGGATGCAGTGCTGGCATATTTGTTTTATAATTCGTGGATTGCTGCAATTGCTTTGATTCCGGTTGGGGTTCTGTACTTCCAGCAGTGGAGGAAGGAGTGCTGTGACAAAAAAGAAGGTGAATTCCGGGCGCAGTTCCGAGATGCAATGCAGATTATGGCATCGTCATTGAAAGCAGGATATTCTGTGGAAAATGCAATTCGTTCAACAGAAAAGGACTTGCGGACACTGTTTAAAGAGGAAAGCAGAATCCGGGCAGAGTTTGAACAGATGATACACAAGCTGGACATGAACCGAACGGCGGAACAGGTCTTATGGGAATTTGCAAGACGGGTGAAGCAGGAAGATACGGAGGACTTTGCAACAGTATTTACAACAGCGAAACGAATGGGAGGAGACAGCATTGCAATTTTAAAGTCGTCCATTCAGATGATTGGAGAAAAGATAGACGCAGAACGGGAAATACAGACTATGCTTGCTGCAAAACGGCTGGAATTTCAGGTGATGTGTGTGATTCCACTAGGAATGGTGCTCTATATGCGCTTTGCATTTCCTGAGTTCTTATCGGTTCTGTATGGAAGCCTACAGGGAACCATAATGATGAGCGTATGTCTGTTCGTGTACTCGGTGGCATATTGGATGGGAAGGAAGATGATACATATTGAAGTTTAGTGAAAAGTGGAGTTCCGTATATGGAAGAATGGGAATGGTATTTTTATCAGCAAGTGCAGTATCTATCCTTGTATTTTTGGCAGACAATTCTAAGAATCTTCCAAAGACAGAGGAAGGTGCCAGTTATGTAAAAAGAAACGGGCACGGGGAAGGAAAACGGAATGAAGAACTGCATGTATGGATAGGGGATATAGATGAGCCGTACACGGTTGAGATTCAGGAGCAGAAGTATACGGAAGAAGAATTGCAGGGTGTATTTAAAAAGGCGGAAAAGCAGTTGGAGCTGCTTGTGCTTGGAGACAATCAAAGTTTGGACGAAGTCAGGAGTGACCTGAAACTGGTCAGGTCGATTCCGGATACGGGAATCCAGGTGACTTGGGAGCTGGATAATTATGAGGTGATAAATCCTCAGGGAAAACTTCAGACAGACAAAATTGGGGAAGAGGGAACGCTGATAGAGCTGAAAGCAGTATTGTCTTATGAAGGGCAGAAAGAGGAGTACCAATTTCATGCCAGATTATTTCCTCCAAAGCAGAGTCAAAAACAACAGATGCTGAAAAGTCTGGATGCAGAACTTGCACGGTTGGATGATGAGTCTGGCAGCAGTGAGAATATGATCCTGCCGTCCGATGCAGCCGGAAAATATGTTATCTGGAGTTATGAAAAAAAATTCCGGGCTGTTGGGATTCTGATGCTTGGTGTTGTGCTTACAGTGTTTGTATATGTGTCAGAATGGCAAAAAGAAAAGAAGGATAAGCTGGAGCGGGAACAGCAGCTTACAATGGACTATCCGCAGGTCATCGGCAGGTTTACCTTGTTTCTGGGAGCTGGTATGACACCGGGAAATGCATGGGCGAAAATCGTAGGGGATTATGAGCGGGAAAAAGAAGAACGGAAGAAGGAAAGAGCCGTATATGAAGAGATGGCATATACCATGCATGAAATGAAAGGCGGAACTTCTGAGTCGGAATGCTATGAACGTTTTGGAGAGCGGTGCGGATTACAGATGTACCGCAGATTTGGAGTGATGCTATCTCAGAATCTGAAAAAAGGGACAAAGGGGCTGACAGTTCTGCTAAGGCAGGAGGCTGACAATGCTTTTGAGGAGCGGAAGAGTATGGCAAAGCGATTCGGGGAAGAGGCAGGGACTAAAATTTTAATTCCGATGTTTTTGATGTTGGCAGTTGTACTGATTATTATTGTCGTTCCTGCATTCCTATCCATCCAGATATAGGAGATTATACGTGGCGGAACCGGGAATGAAATCAATTGTGCAACAGGAAAAACAGATGGCTGGTAAATAGCAAAGACGTATCGCATAGAAATGAGATAGGAGAAAGAGAATATGAAAAAAGTAAAAGAGAGAATCAGCAGAATAAAGAACAGGGTAAAATGGAGAATCCAGAAGGTAGTTTTTATTTTACAGGAAGAATCCGGGATGTCAGTGATTGAGCTGCTGTTAATTCTGGTCGTTATTATTGCGCTTGTCCTGATATTCAAAAACCAGCTAATCAGCCTTGTGAACAATATTTTTGACAAGATAACAAGTGAAAGTGCAGGAATTTGATGAAAGAGGAAAAGACAAGAGTTGGAGAGTACTTTTCTTCTGGGTGGGTTACAGTGTCCGGGGAGGTCACGGCGTTTCTCAGTTTGATTTTTGTATTACTGATTTCATTCATTCTTGCACTGACAGAAAGTGCATCTATTCAAACCACAAAAAATCAGAAACGTCTGGATGTGGAACGTGCAATGTTTTCCCTGTTTGGAGAATATGAGAAAACATTATTGGAATCCTATGAAATTTTTGCAATTGATGCCTCATATCAGTCTGGCAGATATGATGAGAACCAGCTTTTGGCCCGTCTTGCCTGTTATGGGAGTGCGGGAGTTGAGCAGGATATCTCAGGAATACAGCTATTGACAGATAATCAGGGACAGGCATACCGGGAGCAGGTGCTGGCATTCATGGAGGAACGAGGTGGCATTTCGTTGGTACAGGATCTGACTGGAATGGCGGAAACATGGGAACAGCAGGAAATGGAAGGGGGAGAAGTGTCAGGGGAATTGGACGCGAAACTGGAAGAGAATGGAGTATATCTTCCGGAGGAGTCAGAGAGTCTGCTGCAGGCAAAAGCAACCGGGAGGCTGGCACTTATTCTTCCGGAGGGGTTTCAGCTTTCGAATAAAACCATTCAGAAAGGCCAGCAGGTGTCGGAACGGTCACTGCATACAGGACGGGGAACGTTTCCGGCAAGGACCGGGATGGAAGGTATTGAGGAAAGAATGCTGTTTGAGCAATATATTATCGATTATTTCAGTTCTGTGACGGGGAAAAAATCCGAAAACAGAAATCTGGATTATGAGCTGGAATATATTCTGTGCGGAAAGTCATCTGATGAGGAAAATCTGAAGGCGGTTACAGATCGCCTGCTTGCCTTTCGGTTTGCAATGAATTATGCATATCTGATGTCAAGTTCAGAAAAACAGGGAGAGGCAGCGGCACTTGCACTTACCATTACTACATTGCTGCTGATGCCGGAACTGGAGGAGGGGATGAAACAATTGCTCCTGATACTTTGGGGCTATGGAGAGAGCGTGCTGGATATACGGTCACTTTTGGACGGAAAACGAGCGGCAATGATGAAGAATGATGAAAACTGGCAATTGCAGTTATCCTCTTTGTTCCGTCTGGGAACCGCAGGGGATGTGCAGGAAAGCAGGGATGAAGAGGGCGGGCTGACATATATTCAGTACCTTCAGATTCTATTGTTCATTGCATCGGACGGACAGTTGACAATGCGGACGCTGGACAGGGTAGAACAAAATCTGATACAAGAGCAGGGACTATCCGGTTTTCGGGCGGACTCATGTGTGACAAAGCTGAAAATACAAAATGCGGCAGAAGTGTGGAATGGAGTGACATATGAATTTCCCACGGAATTCGGATACTTTTAATGACAGAAATAATGACAGAAATAAAAACAGATGGCTGGTAAATAGCAAAGATGCATAGAGATACAAAGAAGTTTGTTTTTGAGTCGGGTATAGGTGCTCTCTTTTGATAACACCTGGATTTCCCTCAAATAATGCAACTATACAGAACAGCATACCACAGCATGTCTGCCTCGCAGATTACTTGCTGTTAAATAAGATTCTGTTCCGAATAGTTTCTCTTAAAATGTGAAAATCTTCAGAAAGGAAAACCGCATGATACAGATAAAAATAGAATACCCATCCCAGGAAAATCAGAAAAGGGCATCTATATCCGGCTCAAAAATCAATAAGCTATGCAAACGAGGAAGTATGACAATTGAGGCGGCACTGGCAATTCCATTGTTTTTGTTTGCAGTGCTGTGTCTGGTGTATTTACTCGAAATCCAGACGGTGAAGTTTAGCATTTCGGCGGCGGCATACAGTGCTGCAAAGAATGCGGCGGAAGAAATTCCGGTTATTTCCATATTGAATCCGGTGAAATTAAAGGCAGACATTGTCAACGCAGTCGGCAGCGAGAGGCTGGAGCGAAGTATTGTAGAAGGTGGAAGTTCAGGGCTCCATTGTTGGACCTCTTACTATGATGCGCAGGATGGCATAATTCATATGCGTGTAAATTACCGGGTCCGGCTTCCACTCCCCGGATATACGGGGGCAGGAACAAAAATCTCGCATGAATTTGATATAAAAGCATGGACTGGTTATCAGAAGCCGGGTGTTGAAAGCGAGGATGATACGATAGTGTACATTACTGATACCGGGGTGGTTTATCATATAAATCATCAGTGTCCGGTACTTCAATTATCCATTCAGTTTGTGCCGTATTCTGACTTGGCGCATTTGCGGAACGAGGATGGAGGCCGGTATCATGCATGTGAAAAATGTGTCCACGGAAGTACAATGGCGGGGATATATGTTACCAATTATGGAAATAAATATCACAATTCCCTGAATTGCAGTGGATTAAAACGTTCGATTCGGGCAGTCAGAAAATCAGAAGTAGCAGGAAGGAGGGAGTGCAGCAGATGCGGCAGTTGATGCAGGCAGCATGTATAATGTATTTGCTTTTGATGTCGGCGGTGGATATCCGTTTTCGGAGACTTCCGCTTTGGGGACTGTCAGCAGGAATTGCGGCGGCAGCCATTTATCAGATTGGATGTGAAGAGACTGAAAATGTGCTGAGTATTGTTGGGGCAGCGGTTGGTGTTTTCTTTCTCGGTGTTGGAAAGGTGACAAGGGAGGCATTTGGATATGGAGATGGAATGATGATTCTTATGTTGGGGATTTACCTTGGGTTCTGGAGCCTGATGGAAGTGCTTGTAGGTGCGTTTTTCTTATCGGCAGTGTGTTCCGTAGCTGCGCTTACCGTTCGGAAGTTTCAGCGGAAAACAGCGTTGCCGTTCGTTCCGTTTCTGGCAGTGGGGTATCTGCTGTTTTTAATGGGTGGTTAAGAATGGCGGCAATTGGAATAGAAATGAGGAAAGCGATGCAAAGAAAAACAGTACGGGGTGTTATCACGGTAGAAATGTCATATCTGATTCCACTGATATTGCTTGTGTTCATACTGATTATTGAAACGGCATTTTACTTTCACGACAAGAATATTTTGCTTGGGGCAGCCGCAGAGACTGCTGTAGTAGGTGCGCAGGCAGAGCGGTGGCCGGGTAAAAAAGGAAAAATTGATTTGTCTGCATTTTGTCAGGAAAGGATTCAGGGGAAACTGATTCTGTTTTCAGATACAGAGATATCGGATTCCGTATCCAGAGACTGGGTACGGATAGAGATAGCAGCGGCAAAGGGAAAACGGAAACTGCATATTGTCCAGAAAGCAGCAATTGTAGAACCGGAGAAAAAAATCAGGAGGAAACGGATATGTTTCAGGCAGAATATGAACCAAAATTAAATAAAATGAATCTGCACATCTATCTGAATCAGGAATATGAAGAAGATTATCAGGTTCCGATGCTGCAGCAAAATAAAATTGCAGGATTATTGTCGGTAGAAGGGTGTGAGGTGGAAGGAAGAAGCCGCTATACATATGATACAAAGGGCATGGTTACGATGTACAGTATGTATGAGAAAAAGGCGCTTCAGAGAAAGGAAATTCAGCAAATTGTTGAAGCATTGCTGAAAATTGTAGAAGAACTGCAAAAATACCTGTTGCAGCCGGATTGTCTGATACTGAATCCTAAGTATATCTTTCATAAAGAAGGGACATGGTATTTTTGTTATCTGCCGGATTGGGAAGGAAAGCTGAATCAATCGTTTCATGAACTGACAGAATATTTTGTGAAAACATTGGATTATGGGGATACAGATGGAATTTTTCTGGCATATGAGTTGCATAAAGCTACCTTGCAGGAACACTATGATTTGGCAGAGATTATGGGAGAATATGAATTACATGAGGAAGAAAGAAACAAGATGATGGAGGAATGGAAAGAGGAACACGAAAATTATGGTAACGTGTTCAGTCTTTCCGATGAGGAGGAAGAATATGAAACAACAAAAAACAGTACGTTATATGAAAACTATCAGATATTTCCGAAACCCGACACCGTGCGAGAAGAAGGTGGCGCGTGGAGGTCGTGGAGGAAAGCTGCGAAACGTGTGAAATCAAACCGATGGGGCAGTTGGAATGATTTAATTACCGAAGGGGAAGATGAAGTCTAAATTGGAAGGGCAATGGTAAAAGTAGTGCCCTTATCTAATTGAGACTGAACTTCTATGCTACCTTTATGAGCCTTAATAATCTGGAGAGACAAAGATAGTCCGAGTCCGGTTCCGCCCTGTTTATAAGTTTTGAATGGTTCAAAAATAGATTGCAGATGTTCTTCCGGAATTCCGCATCCGTTATCTTCTACTTTAATAATCAACAGGTCATCGCGGCGGAGAGCAGAGAGCCGGATAAAACCGTTTGCGGAAACGGCATCTTTGGCATTGCGAAGTAAATTGAGAAATACTTCTTCCAATTTAATCCTATCACCGGTAAAATTGCCAAGGTCGGAAGGAATAGAAGAAATAAGCTCAATGTCAGAATCTTCTTCGTCCAGTGAGATAGCGTATGAGATCGCGATATTTTTCAAAAGTTTTTCCATGGAAAATACAGAGTAGTGTAAGAGATTCCCATTATTGAACAGGGAAAGTTCTTCCAATAACTGACGCATAAAATCAATATCCTCCATTATCTGTTTCCAGTTACAGAATTCCTTTACCTCAGGGTGCTGGGACTGAACGAGCTGAAGGGAGGATGAGACTAATGTAAGGGGATTGCGGATTTCATGTGAAATTGTCGAGACGGCAGTATGATGGTTTTCAAGTAGTTGTGTAATAATCTGCTTTACATCTTCATTTTCTTCCATTAACTGGTTCATTTTGTTGATATTAATATTGTGCAGCATAAGTGTACCTCTTTTCATATATGTATAATTATATCCCGTCAGGGACAGGAAAAGTTATCCAACACACCACCAATATTGATATATAGTCTAACATGTTAGCAAGAGGAGTTCAATCATTTCCGTGCAACAATTCACAGACAATTTTCGACGTAAATTTCTTCTCTTTTATAATAAAATAGGATATACTATTTGTACAAATATTCTAAAAGAAAGAGGGAAGATACATGAAAGATGAGAATTGTATTTTTTGTAAAATAGCAGCAGGTGAGATCCCGTCAGCAACTCTTTACGAGGATGAAGATTTCAGGGTAATTCTTGATCTGAATCCGGCATCAAAAGGCCATGCCCTGATTTTGCCGAAAGAGCATTATAGAAATCTATATGATTTGGATGATGAACTGGCATCAAAAGTGCTTGTAGTTGCCAAAAAGATGGTGAATCGTCTGAGGGATGTTCTTGGATGTAGTGGATATAACATTGTCCAGAACAATGAAGGGGTTGCCGGGCAGTCGGTTTTTCACTTCCATATGCATCTGATTCCACGTTATGAAGGAGATAATGTGGGAATCGGCTGGAAACTTGGAACACTGACGGAGGAAGATAAGGCAGAAATTCTGAATAAATTAAAATAATACCGGAGAAGAACGTTGACGAAGAATCATGAATTTAATCGGATTTATGATGAGTATAAGAATCTGGTTCTGAGAGCGGCATATTTATATTCAGGAGACTGGGAACTTGCACAGGATATTATGCAGGAAACTTTTCTTGTGCTGTACAAAGATATGGATAAGAAGTCTGATATCAGTGAGTACACCAATATTCAGGCATGGCTGTTTACGACAGCAAAGCACCTGGCATTAAATTATAAAGCAAAGTTTTCCAGAGAACTATATGCAAATGAAGAGACGGATACGGGGCATGGGCCTGAGGGTGAAATCGGAGAAAGTACGGAAACGGAATATTTGAATTCACTGAAAGAGGAAAAGCGCGCGGAACTTCACGAGCGCATCTTTGCGGAACTGATGAATAAGAATCCAAGATGGCACAGGGCAATTATGCTGACGTGCTATCTGGAGATTCCACAAGTGGAAGCGGCAGAGATGATGGATATGAGTGTCGATGCATTTTATGTAATGCTGCACAGAGCAAGAAACTGGATTAAGAAAAAATATGGTGTTGAGTACGACGAATTGAACCGGTTATAAAAACAGGTGTCATTTCGGCACCTGTTTTTATACTCATATGTATTGGATATCTATGAAATATCCAAAAGTATCAACTGAATAATATGAAACTGAAAGTTTATTTGTGCATGGCGGCATCTTCAATCAGACCGATGATGGTATTGATTGAGTCATGCTGACCGGAATTACGCATTGCATCCATGTAAGAGCTGCGGTTCGCATAGAGTTTTTGAATTGCAGCGAGCAACGATTCTTTTGTTGTCTCCTCCTCTTCAAGTACAACGCTGAATCCCTGACGTTCAAAAGAACGTGCATTCAGGATCTGGTCACCACGGCTTGCATTTGCTGAGAGTGGAATGAGCAGATTCGGTTTGCGGAGTGCCAGCAATTCGCAGATAGCGTTTGCACCGGCCCTGGATATTACGACATCAGCGAGAGAGAAGATATCTCTCAGTTCTTCTTTGATGTATTCAAATTGGATGTAACCTTTTGTTCCGACAAGAGATTTATCGAGTTTTCCTTTTCCGCAAAGATGAACAACCTGAAATGTCCTTAACAGTTCCGGGAGAGCACCGCGGACTGCGTTATTCACTGCAACGGAACCAAGACTTCCGCCAATTACAAGAATTACCGGTTTGTCAGCAGAGAAACCGCATAAATCCATCGCTGCAATTTTATTTCCGGAAAGTAATTCCTGACGAATTGGAGAACCGGTCAGAACAGCTTTCTCTTTTGGAAGATGTTCCAGTGTCTCGGGAAAATTGCAGCAAACCTTTGTTGCGGAAGGAATTGCCAGTTTGTTGGCAAGACCTGGTGTCATATCAGATTCGTGAATGATAACCGGAACTTTGTTTTGTTTTCCGGCAATGACAACCGGGACAGAGACAAATCCGCCTTTGGAAAAGATGACATCCGGTTTCAAGTCACGGATAAGTTTACGAGCCTCACCCAAACCTTTCAGTACACGGAATGGATCGGTAAAGTTCTGAACACTGAAGTAGCGGCGCAGTTTACCGGAAGAGATTCCGTGATACGGTATACCAAAAGGTTCAATCAGTTCTTTTTCAATACCGTTATAGGAACCTATGTATTGGATATCGTAGCCAAGTTCCTTTAATTTCGGAAGAAGTGCGATATTAGGAGTTACATGCCCGGCAGTTCCGCCGCCGGTGAGTACAATTCGTTTCATATGAAAAACCTCCATAGTGTAGTATCATCATAGATTCATAATAAACGTATTTAAAGAAATGTCAAGACAAACAAAAAGTAAAAGCAAGGGGCAAGAGCATGGAAAAACCTAGAAAGCTCTCTTTAAAAGAAGAGATTAATAAAGAAGCAAAGCAAATAGAAAAAAAGCTCTCTGAACATCCTGAGCTGGACGAGATAAAAGTGACGGAGGAGATGGAGCGTGCCCTGCTGGCAAAAATTCGTGCCTATGAGCAGGAAAAGGAAGAGGAAGATACCGCACACCGGGAATATACGGAAAAGCATCGTGAAGAAAACAGGGACATGGAGATTTCAGAAGAACTGTTTCCGGATATCTCAGTGCTGAAAACGACAGATGAAAGTTCAAGTGTTCCTGGACTGACAAGGAAAATATATCGGAAAAAACGCAAGAAAAAAGTTATGTTTGCACTTGCAGCGGTATTCGTGTTGGTTGTGGCAATGAGTGTGACCAGTGTAGGAAGTAAGTCATACTTGAAGGTATTGATAGAACGCATAATTGCAAAGACACCTGTGAATGTAACAAATGTCAGGGATATGGAGAGTCAAGAGACGAAAGATAAGTTGGAAGTTAATGCTTATCAAGAATGTGAGGCGATGATGAAGCGTCAAATCGTGAGAATTGTATATAGACCAAAGGAAATGGTGTTCGAAAAATGTATGATTGATGAGGAGACACAGCAAGGTCAATTATTCTTTCGATATGGGGATGGGTTAGTCTGGTACAGAATATATTTAAACAACACGGATTCTTCATGGGGGGCAACGGAGGAGGATAAAAGAATCCGGAAATACAGCATTGACGTAAATGATGTACCAGTGCAGATTGAAGAGTATCAACTGGATGACAAACCTGAGAGAAGATATGAGGCGAGTTTTGAGTATCAGGGCGTTCACTATCAGTTAAAGGGGGAGATGGAAGAAGAGGAACTGACAAAAATAGTAAAAAATTTAAACTTTTTCTAAAAAGTGCGTAAGGATTTTGTCGAATAACTGTTTACTTAATGAAAGAGGACATGAGAGGCAGGAGATAGGGAAAGATGAAAAGACGAGTATTATCAACATTCAGTCTTATTATGGTTTTGTGTCTTTTGTTCTGCGGGACACTAAATGCCGAGGAAAGCAGACTTAAACAGGTAGATGGTTCTTTCCTGACACAGCAGGATGAGGCGAGGGGAAGTACGGAGGATGGTTTACAACGGGGTATCCATCTGATGCAAGGTGACAGTATGATATCGAAGGCTGGAGTCAGAAAGATATATGCGTATACGCAGACGACAGCGAGCCATGATGTAGATAAGCTGGGGCTTTTGACATATGTAGACCAGTACAATGAGGAGACGGAAAAGTGGGAGCAGATTGACGCATGGTCTACAAATGCCTATGATACTTATTATGTGGTATCAGGAAAACTGTTAGAGGTGGATGGTGGATACTATTATCGAGTGACAGCATCGCATATGGTAGAAAAGGATGGAGCGTATGAATCAAGTGCATCCTTTACCGATGGAATCTGGATTGAGTAACTAACCAAATAACTGTCAACTCAAACAATGACGGCAATCTCTGTATGTAGTTGGGTATCAATTACTATTAACTAAAAAAATAAATTTAATAGGAACCGTATCCAAGAAAAACACCACCAATGCAAACTGCTGCATACGGAGATTGCCGTCATTGCTTGAGTTGAAGAATAGTTTATAGAGTGCTGTAAGATGACCGAAAGGAAATCTTACAGCACTCTATTTTGGTTAAAACAGATAGCTGCCAAATCTCAAAAACGTATAGAAATGCGTAAAGGTGTTACCAACCCGTTCAGAAAAAGTGAGTGGTCATTGGGTGATGTGTATTCAAAGGTTGCGTACGGGCTGTCGGGAAACAACTTGTCAATACACTAGTTCTCGGTCGCCTGTTTCAATGCTCTGGCAAGCTGGTCCGGGCAGGAAGTGGATTTGAAACCGCACCGGATTCCTTCCAGCCGGGAAATAGCTTCATTTACATCCATGCCCTCAATCAGGTTTGAAATCCCTTTCAGATTTCCATTGCATCCTCCGGTAAAGGAGACATTTTTTACCTTATTATCTTCAATATCAAATTCAATCATTTGTGAACAGACGCCTGATGGTCTATACTGCATTATTAAATACCTCCTGAAAATTGTGTGAAGTTTGTAAATAAACGGGTAATCAATTGAAAGAACGGGAAAAGGGTTGCGTTTTCCAATTATTTAGATTATAGCAAACAAGACAGTAAAAATCCAGAAAAGATTCGTATGTCATAATTCCGGAAAATATTTCGGGAATCGACATTTCCAAAGACGGAGCGCGAATCAAAATCTATGGGACAGTTTCGTAAGGTAAGAGTGTTTTGGTTGAGCTGAAAGACAGATGTTTATGAAGTGGTTCAGGTAAATTTCAGGCAGTTCATACGGAGCCGATACGGAGCGGTAAAGTTCTGCGATATGTAGAATTATGTAGAACGGTTTATTGCGCAAAATGCAGGCAAATGGGCTATAATAGCCTCAACACAATCCGGATTATTGTGTAAAAGACAAACTGAATAAGCAGGAGGGATAGGTTATGTTTTATGAGTTGGTAACAGACACGAACATCATATTTGATTTGATGGTTGCGGTCGGTGTTATCGGGATTCTGGCGAAAGTGATGAACCAGATTACTCTTCGACGGATGATAAATGCGGCATCGAATATGTCCAAAAGTACACATAAGCTGATAAAACTGGTGCGCTCAAAATATGAACACGCATGCATGTTGCATGATGGGGTAGTGAATACAGAGGCATTTGTGGAGAAATATATTTATGAGTATCGGGGAAATATTTTCAGGATACATACATGGAAACAACTGGAGAGACAGTCTGTCTGGGGTGCGGGTATTCTGGCAGCGGTTGGTGCATTGGCATGGTATATGAATCAGGGAGTATGCGAAGAAATGTATCGGTATGTCATGATGGGAGCGGCAGAAATGATTTTGCTCTTTGTCGTTGGACAGGTTTCTGATGAGCAGTACAAGATTGATGCGGTAAAAAATTATATGGTGGATTATCTGGAAAATATTTGTGCGTTCCGGTATCGGCGGCAGCGTCAGGGTGAGCGGGAGCAGATTGATGTGATTCATCCGGACGGGGCTTCAACGGCGCGGGCAAGTACGGCAGATGGCAATGCCGCCGGAAGAGAGGCGTGGAATGGGAATGTGGCAGACGGAAACGCGTCTGGCAGGGAAACGGGCAATGGGAGTATGGCAGACGCCTCGATGGCAGTCGGTGAAACGGTCGGCGGGACAGGAGAATTACCTATCAATATTGAGGGGGAGCCGCGAAAACCGCAAAAGGGAGAGGCGGCGCGGCAGATTATTCGTAAGGCGGTGAAAGAAAAAACAGGTTCCGATGAGGATTCCGTTTTGAGAGAGGAGGCAATCCGGCAGATTCTGGAAGAGTTTCTTGCATAAAACAAATGCGAAAGTCCGGTTATACAATAACAATTGCAATCGTTTTTTTCGGGGAGCCGCCGGAGCTTTTTTCGAAGGGCAACCAAAGTTTTTTTCAAAGAACCACCGGAGTTGGTCTTGATTCAAAGGAACAGATTTGATATGATAAAGCAAGAGATTACAAATGAGCAATAGTTAGAGAGGAAGGATTGACAATGGCTAATAAAGTAACATTTGATTATTCAAAAGCAACAGGTTTTATTCAGGAACATGAGATGCAGTACATGGGCGAGCTGGTAGCGCAGGCAAAGGACAAGCTGCTTGCAAAGACAGGAGCTGGCAATGATTTTCTGGGATGGATTGATCTCCCGGTAGATTATGATAAAGACGAGTTTGCACGCATTCAGAAAGCGGCAGAGAAGATTCGTCAGGATTCCGATGTACTTCTTGTAATCGGTATCGGAGGTTCTTACCTTGGAGCAAGAGCTGCGATTGAATTTCTTGGACATTCATTTGCAAACAGCGTATCCAAAGAAATCAGAAAAGCTCCGGAGATTTATTATGTTGGCAACAGCATCAGCAGTACATATCTCTGTGATTTAATTGAGACGGTCGGAGACAGAGACTTTTCTATTAATATGATTTCAAAATCTGGAACAACGACAGAACCTGCCATTGCCTTCCGTGTATTTAAAGAGATTCTTGAGAAAAAATATGGAAAAGAAGAGGCCGCCGGAAGAATTTATGCAACCACAGACAAGGAAAAAGGTGCATTGAAGAATCTGGCAACAGAAGAAGGATATGAGACATTTGTTGTACCGGATGACGTTGGGGGACGTTTCTCTGTTCTGACAGCAGTTGGTCTTCTGCCAATCGCGGTCAGCGGCGTTAATATCGATGAGTTGATGGAAGGTGCAGCATCCGGAAGAAAGCTTGCTTTGGAAAATGATTTCGCGGAGAATGATGCGCTGCAGTATGCGGCAGTCCGCAATATTCTTCACCGCAAAGGAAAATCAGTCGAGGTCCTGGCAAACTATGAGCCAAGCCTGCATTATGTATCTGAATGGTGGAAACAGCTTTTCGGTGAGAGTGAAGGAAAAGACCAGAAGGGTGTTTTCCCGGCATCTGTTGATTTGACAACAGACCTTCATTCTATGGGACAGTTCATTCAGGACGGCAGCAGAATTATGTATGAGACTGTATTGAATGTGGAGAAATCCAGAGCAGAACTGACAATAAATGAAGAACCGGTTGATCTGGACGGATTGAATTATCTGGCAGGAAAGACAGTTGATTTTGTAAATAAGAGTGCGATGAACGGAACAATTCTGGCACATACAGATGGCAATGTGCCGAACCTGATGGTGAAGATTCCGGAGCAGAATGCATTTTATCTTGGGCAGTTGTTCTATTTCTTCGAGTTTGCATGTGGCGTGAGCGGATATTTGCTCGGCGTAAATCCGTTTAACCAGCCAGGTGTTGAGAGCTACAAGAGGAATATGTTTGCCCTGCTTGGAAAACCTGGATATGAGGAAGAAAGAGAAGCATTGCTGAAGAGATTATAAAAGATATTACAATAGTAAATAACGATATATGAAGGAGAACCGTATATTCCTGTAAAAAGCAGGAGTTCGGTTCTCTTTTCGGTTCTATTTTGACGCTCGTTGCCGTTCTTTTTTGTTTCCTTTTTGACGCTTGTTGCCGTTCTCTTTTGGTTTCTATTTTGATGTTCGTTGCCGTTCACTTTTCAGTTCTCTTTTTGTCTTGAAAGAATTGACAAAATATAGTAATATTAAATACTAAAGGAGTGAAAAAAATATGCAGTACTTGATGATAATGGGAGCGCTGATAGCGGTTGCTTTAATTCTGATAATTATTATCGTTGTCGTATTGGTCAAGGGAAGAAAAGTGGATGACTACGAAGATGAATATGATGAGGACGAAGAAGATGATTATGATGATTATGATGAGGAAGAAGAGTACGAACAGCCTCGGCGCAGACGACCGGTGCGACAGGAACAAAGACAGGAACCAGTGAGGGCACGGGAGACATCACAGCGGAAAGCACCGGTGAAAAAACAGTGGAAACTGATTCTCGAGAATCTGGAGACATGGGAGAAGTATACATTTATCTTTTATGATAATATTGGAATTGGAAGAGGAAGGCGGACGCCTGAGTTTGAAAAATATATTTCCATTCAGGATGATCCGAGGATTTCCAAACTGCACTGCGCGATTATCCGTAATGAAGATAAACTATACCTGAAGGATATGGACTCCCGCAACGGAACATATTTAAATGGAAAGCAGATTCATCGTCCGGTAGTGATTCAGCGCGACGATGTAATTGGAATTGGCGAGACGAAAATTGAAATAAAGAAAATATTGCGTGAACGTGATTAAGGACAGACAGTGTTATAAAAAATCATGATGACTTCTTCACGGTAAGATATAAGGATGGCGTTGTAAAACGTTGTCCTTTTTTCGCGTATGGCTGTTCTGGTTTGGTTTCCTGCCACAGTGTGTACGCTGCGGAGCAATGTTGTTGCAGCCGTGGCATGAGGAGTGCAAAGCATTGGGGCACCGAGAAAAAGTGCAGATTTAACCGGGGACACCCCAAATGCAAAAAAGGGACACCCTGAAGTTCAATTGGGGACGTAGTAATCGTGAGATTTACTACGTCCCCAATTGATGAAAATTTACCAAATTGAGGTTCTTTACAAGCGTACTTCACCATGCTAAAATATAACGCATAGTGATTCAGAAAATAATTCAGAAAGATCAGGAGGTTATACATGATTAAATTATATGACAATGGTGTGTATCTGTTAAATGGTACTGAGATTGTGGAAGACAATGGAAGTGTGCAGGTCCCTCTGTCAAGGGAAGAAGCAGCAGAGAATACAATGGCTTACAGAATCCTGAGTGAACATAATACATCCGGTAATATGGAGAATCTGCAGATTAAGTTTGATAAGCTGACATCCCATGATATTACATTTGTCGGGATTATCCAGACTGCGAGAGCGTCAGGATTGGAAAGGTTCCCGATTCCTTATGTGCTGACAAACTGTCACAACTCTTTGTGTGCGGTTGGCGGTACAATCAATGAGGATGACCACATGTTTGGTCTGACCTGTGCAAAGAAATACGGCGGTGTCTACGTACCGCCTCATCAGGCAGTTATTCATCAGTTTGCAAGGGAGATGCTGGCAGGCGGCGGCAAGATGATTTTGGGTTCCGACAGCCACACCCGCTATGGTGCGCTTGGAACAATGGCGATGGGTGAAGGTGGTCCGGAGCTTGTAAAACAACTTCTGAATAAAACATATGATATTAAGATGCCGGGCGTTATCGGAATTTACCTTGACGGGGAGCCGATGAAAGGCGTTGGTCCTCAGGATGTGGCACTTGCAATTATCGGCGCGACATTCGGAAATGGCTATGTAAACAATAAAGTGATGGAGTTCGTTGGACCGGGGGTAAGCAAGTTAAGTGCAGATTTCCGTATTGGAATTGACGTAATGACGACAGAGACAACCTGTCTGTCCTCAATCTGGAGAACAGATGAAAAGATTCAGGAATTTTTTGATATTCACGGAAGAAGCGGTGATTACAAAGAGCTGAATCCAGGGGCATGCACATATTATGATGGCATGGTTTATGTAAATTTAAGTGAAATTAAGCCAATGATTGCGATGCCGTTCCATCCAAGCAATGTTTACACAATTGACGAGCTGAATGCAAATCTGAAGGATATCCTTCACGATGTGGAGCAGAAAGCACTTATAAGCCTTGACGGAGCAGTTGATTACAGTCTGCAGGATAAGGTGATTGATGGAAAATTATATGTTGAGCAGGGAATCATCGCAGGATGTGCAGGCGGTGGCTTTGAAAATATCTGTGCCGCTGCGGATATTATCAAGGGAAAGAATATCGGTGCAGATGAATTTACATTCAGTGTATATCCGGCAAGTACCCCGATTTATATGGAGCTTGTGAAAAATGGTGCGGTTGCGGACTTGATGGAGGCAGGGACTATTGTGAAAACTGCATTCTGCGGTCCGTGTTTCGGAGCAGGAGACACCCCGGCAAACAATGCATTGTCAATCCGTCACTCTACAAGAAACTTCCCGAACCGTGAAGGCTCCAAGTTACAGAACGGACAGATTTCCTCTGTTGCCCTGATGGATGCGCGTTCCATCGCTGCAACTGCTGCAAATAAAGGATTCCTGACACCTGCAACTGCAATGGACGTGGAGTATAAGGGACAGAAATATCATTTCGATGCAAGTATTTATGCAAACCGTGTATTTGACAGCAAGGGCGTTGCAGATCCTTCTGTTGAGATTAAATTTGGACCAAATATTAAAGACTGGCCGGCAATGTCCGCTTTGCCGGAGAATCTGATTCTGAAAGTTGTTTCTGAGATTCATGATCCGGTTACAACGACAGACGAGTTGATTCCGTCCGGTGAGACATCTTCTTACCGCTCCAATCCGCTTGGGCTGGCAGAGTTTGCACTTTCCAGAAAAGATCCTGCATATGTAGGACGTGCAAAGGAGGTACAGGCTGCGCAAAAAGCCATTGAGGCCGACGAGTGTCCGTTGGATGCACTGGAGGAATTGAAACCGGTAATGGCTATAATCCAGAAAGCATATCCGGAGGTTGGCAATGGAAATATCGGCGTTGGAAGTACTATCTTTGCAGTCAAGCCTGGGGACGGTTCTGCACGTGAGCAGGCTGCATCCTGTCAGAAAGTATTAGGCGGATGGGCGAATATTGCAAATGAATATGCAACAAAACGCTACCGATCCAACCTGATTAACTGGGGAATGCTGCCGTTCCTGACAGATGCGGACCACGAGGCGCTTCCGTTTGTAAATGGAGATTACATTTTTGTACCTGACGTGAGAAAGGTAATTGAAGAAAAGCAGACTTCTGTAAAGGCTTACGTTGTTGGCGATACTCTGAAAGAAATCGGGCTGAAACTTGGTGATATGACAGACGCAGAGCGTGAGATTATTCTGAAGGGGTGTCTGATTAATTATTACCGGGGATAATGTAAATACGGTATCAAAGAGAATATAAGAACCGAAAAAGGACGGTAATGTACAGTTTTTATTGCACATTCCGTCCTTTTTTACCGTGAGCAACGAACCAGACAGCCAAGCTTGCAAGGATATTTGGCGACCGCCGCGGGGGTGCTGAGTGCCTGTGGCACCCGATTAGCACCGACCGAAGCGGAGCACAGGCCAAATACCACGCCCCTTGGGACATGGCAAATTTGATGGCCCGTTGCTTGCAGCGGAGTCTTTGACTCGTTGTATTTCTATGCGGCGTTGTAATACTATCCATCAGAAATGTTTTTGGATTTGTGCTGTACAGAAAAGAAAATTTATAATAAAGTAAAATCAGATGCAACAAAATGCTTATTTTTTTACTCTTATATATATCAGATGGAAGATTCTATTCCCATCCGATATTCAGGCAAAAGAGAGGGGGGAATTCATGTACGATTATGGGAGCCATTCAGAGGAACAGTTGACTCGGAAAGCGAAACGTGGAGATGTAAAGGCATTTTCGGAGCTATATGCAAGGATATATAAAGAGTTATACCGATTTGCCTTATACACGATGAAACACCCACAGGATGCGGAAGATGCTGTGAGCGAGACTGTTATCGCGGCATATGAGAATATCGGGAAGCTGAAGAAAGAGACATCGTTTCGGGGCTGGATATTTAAGATTCTGGTGAATTGCTGTAAGAAGCACTTACAACAGGTGTGCAGAACAGAACAATTGAATGAAGAAATGGCAGTACAAGAGGTGAGCCAGGAAGAGAATTATGACGTGAGGGAAGCATTCATGCGGCTGGAGGAAGTGGACCGGATGATTGTGTCGTGTTCTGTTTTTGAAGGATATTCCAGTGATGAGATTGGGGAAATACTGGAATTGAAACCGGCTACAGTACGTTCGCGGAAGTCCAGAGCTCTGGAGAAAATGCGGGGGATGTTGTAGCAGAAAGGGGAAACAGATGAGTTGGGATAATAAAGAGTTGGAAAGTATGCATGCGGGAAATCAAAACAAAGATAAAAATGAAATAAATGAAGAATTGGTAGAAAAACGGATTCGGCAGCAGACAGAGAAGATAGAGGTGCCGGAATCTCTGTGTCCGGAGAGCATCGAAAAGCTGCTGCAGGAAAAGAAACAGGAATCCGAAAAAACCGGAAAAAAGCAAGTTCGCCGGAAATATGGATATACAGTCGCAGTGGCGGTCTGTTGTGCGCTTGCTGTGGGAGTTGCGGTCTGGAGCCGGAGTGGACATTCTGAAGAAAAGACAGTGCAGACAGCGGATATGGCGGGGAATTCAGAAAAACAGAAAACAGAAAATTCCGAAAACGGGAGTGCAGCGGCAGACTCTTCGGAAAGATGTGCAGAGACGAAAATTGCATCGGCGAAAGATTATGATGAGATTTATCAATATCTGAGGGAAGAAAGCGAGGGCAACAACATCGGCGGAAGTGCAGGAAATGTCACAGAGAGCATACAGGATTCCGGAAACCGGGGGCTCGCATCTTCTGACAATGCGGCAGCGGCAGGGGCATCATCCGCCGAAAAAGCGGTTCTGGGTTCAGAATCCGCATCGGCAGCGGGGTATTCGGATACGAACGTGCGGGAGGACGGTGTTTCAGAGGGCGATGTCGTCAAAACAGATGGGAAATATCTCTATATTTTGAACAATCAGAAGGTACAGATTGTCAGCATTGAACAGGAAGAGATGGAGCAGTTGGGGACGGTTCGTCTGGATGATGACCAGTATATCTCAGAAATCTATGTGCAGGACGGAAAACTTCTGATTGTCTATACAAAGACAGAGTACAACGATGGCGGGGATGGATACGGCGGAATGTACAAGCAGTATACCGTGGCAGAAACGTACGACGTCAGCAATCCGAAGAAACCGGAATCCCTCGGAAAGGTGACTCAGAGTGGTGATTTTTATACCATGCGCGTGCGTGGGGAATATGTCTATCTGCTTAGCAATTTTTATGCGGATATGTCAGCGGGAAAGAATGATACAGATGCCTATATTCCGCAGGTGCAGGGAAAGGCATTGGCAAGTGACAGTATTTATATGCCGCAGTATAAACGGGGAAGCCAATATACAGTGATTTCTTCGTTCTCATTGAAAAATCCGGATAAAAAGGCAGAGAGCAAGGCCATTTTTGGGTGTTCGGGAATGGTGTATGTGAGTAAAGACAGTATCTATGTATGTGAGGCGGTTTTTGATTCGAAAGAATCAGACGTCACGCAGACCTGTATTCGAAAAATGACATATGAGGATGGCAGTCTGGAGGCTGTCGGGCAGACGAAAGTAGACGGAACATTGAATGATTCGTTTAGTATTGATGAGTATGAAGGAAATCTTCGCATAGTCACGACGGTCAGCACGGCCGGAAACAGCGGAGTGACGCCTATTATCCGGTTTGGAGATGCGAACGGTATTCAGGAAGCCGGTCAGGAAGACAGCAATGCGTTGTATGTATTGGATAAAAATCTGAAAATGATTGGACAGATAGAAGGTCTTGCGAAGGATGAGCAGATTTATTCGGCACGGTTTATGGGGGAGGTTGGATATTTTGTGACTTACAAACAGGTCGACCCACTGTTTTCCGTGGATTTATCGAATCCGGAAAAGCCGGAGGTGACAGGGACATTGAAAATCACAGGATTCTCGGAATATCTCCATCCGTTCGGTGACGGATTGCTGCTGGGAATCGGAATGGATGTGGATGAAACCGGGACGGCTACAAACGGTGTTAAGCTTTCCATGTTTGACGTATCAAATCCGGAGGGGGCGGAAGAGATACAGAAGTACGTGCTGGAGGATTGTTATTCTACAGATATTTCACATAACTACAAGGCGGCTTTTATCGATATAAAAAAACAGTTGATTGGATTCTCCGGGTATGGGCAGGGACAGCATTACTATATTTTCACTTATGGGGATGCCGGTTTCCAATGTATCTTCGACCGGGAATTGAGCGGGTACTCAGAGGCAAGAGGGCTTTATGCAGGGGACACTTTCTATCTTGTATCAGGAAATACAGTAGAGTCTTATGCGCCCGGAAACTGGGAAAAACTGGATGATATTGTACTTTAGGGGAAAGTAAAACAGGAAGTCGGGTATGTACAGGGGGCTGACCTCCAAGCAGGAATTGCGGGTTGGGATAAACAAAATTATATTTGTCAAATGGCGTAAGATTCTATATAATTGTAATGATGAGAAAAATGAAAAGGAAATCAATCCCGGATAATCAGGAGGTAGCTATGAGTGACGAATTACAGTTTCGAAAGAAATTAGAAGAACTGCTGGAACGTGCAGAATCTCAGAATAAACGTTTGTCGAATGAAGAAGTAAAACATTTCTTTGCGGAGGACGGACTGACGGAAGAGCAGTTACTGCTCGTGTATGATTTCCTGATGTCACAAAAGATTGTGGTGTCGGGGTATTATAAGAATACGGTTTCCGGCGGATTTTCTGAGGAGGAAAAAAAGTATCTGGCAGACTATACAGAGGACTTGAAAGCGATGAAACCGGAGCAGCCGGGGGAAAAGGAAACACTGCTCAGAAAGGCGGTGCAGCAGGATGCGATGGCAAAGAGCCGGTTGATAGAACTTTACCTTCCGGTTGTTGTGGAAATCGCAAAGAAACTGCATGAACCCGGAATCTACCTGGGGGATATGGTGCAGGAGGGCAATGTAAGCCTGATTCTGGCATTGGATATGATTGCTGATGCAGACGGGGCGGAGAATGTCATTGTACAGGAGATCCGACAGGGAATTCAGACGATGATAGAAGAGCAGAGAGAACTGAAATCACATGACCGGAAGATGGAAGACAGGGTAAACAATCTGGATGAGACATTGCATAAGATGGCGGATGAAAAGGGACGTGGAATTACGATAGGAGAACTTGCTGAACATATGAAGATTTCCGAGGATGAGGTGTTGGATATCATCAAGCTGGCGGGAGAGGACATGTACGATAAATTCAAGAAGTACAAAGATGAGTAATTTACAGAAAATCAGGCTTGCAGAAATTCGATTTGCAGAAGCTGGATTTATAAAAGATTGAATTTACGGAAAGTTGGAAGGACAGATGATATTTGATACACATGCACATTATGATGACGGACAGTTCGATGAAGACAGAGAAGATGTGCTTCTTGCAATGCAGGCGGGCGAAGTTGGTACAATTGTGGATGCCAGTGCAACGGTAAACTCATGGGAGAGGGTGCTGGAGCTGACGCAGAAATATCCGTTTGTTTATGGAATGATAGGCGTGCATCCGGATGAAGTCGGGGACTTGAACGAGGATAATTTTGCACGGATGGAGCAGCTATTGCAGAAGGAAAAGATTGTCGCAGTCGGTGAGATTGGCCTGGACTATTATTGGGACAAGGAAAGCCGCGATTTGCAGGAGGCATGGTTTGTGAGCCAGTTGGAGCTTGCCCGTAAATGGAATCTGCCGGTAAACATCCACAGCCGGGAGGCAGCGGCGGACACGATGCAAATCATGAAAGAACATGCGCGGGGGATACCTGCGATTATTCATTGCTATTCTTATTCCAAAGAGATGGCGGAAGAGTATGTCAGAATGGGGTATCTGATAGGTGTCGGCGGCGTGGTTACATTTAAGAACGCGAAAAGGCTGAAAGAAATCGTGAAAGAGATTCCGCTTTCTCACATTGTGCTGGAGACGGATTGCCCCTATCTTGCGCCGGAACCGAACCGCGGAAAGCGAAATTCTTCCCTGAATCTTCCCTATGTAGCGCAGGCAATTGCGGAGTTAAAGGGAATCACTGCGGAAGAAGTGATTCGGGTAACAGAAGAGAATGCAAAGAGATTTTACAGGATTGAGTGATGGCGGACAGATGACTGCGGCGCGTAACGTGTCCTGATGAGAGAATGAATAGAGGAGAATCCTACGATTATGAAAGAACCTACGCTTGGAAATCCGCAGAATACGATTGCGGTGTTGCAGAAGTATAATTTTTCGTTTCAGAAGAAATTCGGACAGAATTTCCTGATTGATACGCATGTGCTGGACAAGATTATCCGTTCTGCAGAAATTACGAAAGACGACATGGTACTGGAAATCGGACCGGGAATCGGAACGATGACGCAGTATTTAGCGTGTGCAGCAGGAAAAGTGGTTGCGGTGGAGATTGATAAGGCATTGATTCCGATATTGGAAGATACACTGGATGGATATGAAAATGTCAGGATTATCAATGACGATGTTCTGAAGGTAGATATTGCAAAACTGGCAGAGGAAGAGAACGGGGGACGTTCAATTAAGGTGGTTGCAAATCTGCCGTATTATATCACAACTCCGATTATCATGGGACTGTTCGAGAATCATGTACCGCTAAAAAGTATTACGGTCATGGTTCAGAAAGAGGTGGCGGACCGGATGCAGGTCGGACCGGGGACAAAAGATTACGGCGCCCTGTCTCTTGCGGTACAATACTATGCAAAACCATATATTGTGGCAAATGTGCCGCCAAATTGTTTTATGCCGCGCCCCAAAGTCGGCTCGGCGGTTATTCGCCTGGAGCGGTACGAGAACCCGCCGGTAGAGGTGACAGATGAAAAACTGATGTTCCGCATTATCCGGGCATCCTTTAATCAGCGAAGGAAGACGCTGGCAAATGGATTGAAGAATTCCGCCGAACTTGATTTTTCAAAGGAAGAAATCGAACAGGCAATCGGTGCGCTTGGCAGAGGGGCGAGCGTGCGGGGAGAGGCTCTGGCGCTGGAGGAATTTGCTGCGTTGAGTAATCTGCTGGCAGATAAATAATGTAGAGTCCGAAAAGGTTATAAATATTTAATAGACAATTCATTGTATAACAAAGGTAGTTTTAGTATAATAAAAGAAGTGAAACAAAAAAGGAGGAGCAGTGGCTTATGGTGAAAGACGTGGATAGCATTTTGTTTGAGAATACACCGAAGATTCAGGATTTGGCGCGCAGGTGCGAGGAAAATAATGCGATAGACAGAGAACTGTATGCAAAGTATGAAGTGAAACGTGGCCTGCGTGACCTGAACGGTAAAGGTGTATTGGCGGGATTGACGAACATTTCTGATGTTTGTGCGAAGAAGATAGTAGATGGTGAAGAGGTACCGTGTGCAGGAAACCTTTATTACCGGGGATATAATATTAAGGATATTGTGAAAGGATTTTTGGATGCAAAACATCCGGGGTTTGAAGAGACCGCTTATTTGCTCCTTTTTGGAGAACTTCCAAATGCAAAGGAACTGGAAGATTTTCAGCAGATGCTGTCACAGAGACGTATGCTGCCGCCTAACTTTGTGCGGGATGTGATTATGAAAGCACCAAGCAGGGATATGATGAATAACATTTCCAGATGTATCCTGCAGTTGTATTCATATGATGCAAAAGCGGATGATACGGATATTCCGAATGTATTGAGACAGTGTCTGAACCTGATTAGTCAGTTCCCGATGCTGATGGTTTATGGATATCATGCATATAATTACCGCAGGGGACAGGACTTGTATATTTATGCGCCGGATCCGAGTCTTTCTACAGCGGAGAATATTCTCATGATGCTCCGTGAGGATAGGAAGTATACCGCGCTGGAGGCAGAAATTCTGGATATGGCACTGGTGCTTCATATGGACCATGGCGGTGGTAACAACTCGACGTTTACAACACATGTGGTTACTTCTTCCGGAACAGATACATATTCTACAATCTCTGCGGCGATGGCATCTTTGAAAGGACCGAAACACGGTGGTGCAAATATCAAAGTGACGCAGATGTTTGAGGATATGAAGAATACGCTGACAGACTGGACGGATGACGAACAGGTACGGAATTATCTGGAGGCACTTCTGGATAAGAATGCGTTTGATAAAAAAGGGCTGATTTATGGAATGGGACATGCAATTTATTCCATTTCCGATCCAAGAGCAGAAATATTTAAAAAATTTGTAAAACAGCTCGCAATCGAAAAAGGCTGTGAGAAGGAATATGCCCTGTATGAGAAGGTGGAGCATATGGCTCCGGAAGTGATTGCCGAGAAACGTAAGATGTACAAAGGTGTCAATGCGAATGTGGACTTCTACAGCGGGCTTGTTTACGGTATGCTGGATCTTCCGCCTGCGTTATATACACCGATTTTTGCGGCGGCGCGAATTGTGGGATGGAGTGCGCACCGTCTGGAAGAGCTGAAGAATGTGGACAAGATTATCCGTCCTGCTTACAAGCCGCTCGCGCCTTATCGTGAGTATATTAAATTGAATGACAGGTAAAGATGACATGAAAGATGAATTTTACTTTCCATCAAAAGATGGTAATACCGAAGTCCATACAATTGAATGGAAACCGGAAGGCGAAGTAAAAGCAGTACTTCAGATGTGCCATGGCATGGTTGAATACATTGACCGCTATGACGAGTTTGCGAGGTTCCTGTGCGGTCAGGGGTATTATGTTGTTGGCAATGACCATTTGGGGCACGGCAAGTCTGTACAGAGCAAGTCGGAGTATGGATATTTTCAGAAAAAATACGGAAATGCCTGTCTGCTTGGGGATATGCACACATTGCGGACAAGAACCATGAATAAGTACCCGGATGTGCCGTATTTCATGCTTGGTCACAATATGGGCTCAGTTATGCTCCGGCAGTATGTCCAGATGTACGGAAACGGACTTGCGGGAGCAATATTAATCGGTGTTGTTGCAGAGCAGCCACATATAGTGCTGAATTTCGGCAGGACTCTTTGTAAGGGGATTGCGGTATTCAAGGGCGGGCATCACAGAAGTAAACTGGTAGACCGGATGGTGAATGGTTCATTTAAAAGAAAATTCAAGCCGGCACATACGAGAGCCGATTGGATTACCAGCGATGAAGAGCGGTTGGAGATGTATATCAATGATCCACTGTGTTCATTTATGTTTACTGTAAATGCATATTATCATATGTTTGACGGTATGCAGCAGATGGAGAAAAAAGAAAGCACGTTTATGGTACCGAAACATTTACCGATTCTCCTGGCAGCAGGGATGGATGATCCGGTGGGCGGTTTCGGAAAAGGTGTCCGCAAGATTTATGAAAAATATCAGGCGGCGGGAATCAAAGATGTATCGTTGCGTCTGTATGCAGGCGACCGGCATGAATTGCTGAATGAGACTGACCGCCAGCAGGTGTTTGAGGATATGCTGGAATGGATGGAAAGTAGGATAGGATAATAAATATAGAAAGGGGTGATGAGTTGATTTTTATGTCGGTCATACCCCTTATTTTATTTGGCTTATTGTATGGTATGAATTTGTCGAGTGATTTGACAAAAAAGCGGGGGATTGGAAACAGGAATCTGAATCCCCGATAAAACAAGACGTAAAGATTCCGAGTATGAAGAAAAGGAGGAAAACAGATGAAAACATTAAAATATATTCTGTCGTTAGCGCTCATGTTCTGTATGGTATTTAGTTTGACAGGAATTGTCTATGCAGCAGATACCGCGCAGGGTTCGGATGCAGATGAAGCTACAGATGAGGAGGCGGGCATTATGCCGCTTTCTGCTATTACAATGGGTACGAAGCCAGACAACGGTACTACTACAGGGAATCCATTTGTAACGGGCACGGGAGGCAGTAATAGCTACCGTATCCCGGCGCTGGTGACTCTGAGTGACGGAACTCTGGTTGCGGCAGCGGATGCCCGTTGGAATACAACCTATGACGGCGGTGGTTTGGATACGGTTGTCAGTCGGTCGACGGATAATGGGACAAACTGGAGTTATACATTTGCTAACTATCTGGGAGATAACGGGAACGTGTATAACAGTTCCGGCTCTACTTCATTCATTGACCCGGCACTGGCAGTGACATCTAATGATACCATTTATATGCTGTGCGATTTGTATCCATATGGGGTTGCTCTGAATGGTGATGGCGGTCAGACGGCTCCGTCTATGAGCGTAGGATTCAATGCGGCTGGGGATTTAAAACTGAAAAAGCCTGAAGAGACAGGATATAATTACTATCTGAAGAATGGAAAAATTTACGATAGCAGCAATCAGATAGTTGAGGGATATACTGTTGATGAATATTTTAATATCCAGGGGGAGAATACGGAGAGTAATCTGTTCTTTTCAGATTCCCCGTTTCAGGTAGTCCGCACGGGGTATCTATATCTGACTACATCTACTGATAAAGGCGAAACATGGTCGGCGCCTAAACTGCTGAATCTGAAAACAGACAGTGAGCGGGTATGTCTGGTTGCACCTGGCCGGGGAACAGTTACCAGTGATGGCGAGATTATTTTCCCGTGCTATTCCTATAGCGGCGGGGATGCGAGTCAGAGTGTGAGTTTCATTTATTCTACAAATGGAACCGACTGGCAGCGTTCTGATAGCTTGTCAGCCTCTGTTGGTTGGAGTTCCGAGAGCCAGTGTGTTGAGTTGAGTGATGATACCCTCCGTTTCTTCTTCCGTAACAATAGCTGTAGGATTTGCTATGTAGATGCGACCAAATCTGCCAATGGATATTCATGGGGGAACGATATTGAAACAGATGTAGTGGTAAATTCTAACACGGAGATTTCTGCAATTAAATATTCAAGTCTTATAGACGGTCAACAGGCAATCCTCGTGTCCTGTCCAACCGGACCAAGAGGGGAGGGCTCCAACCGAAGCGGAGCCGGATATCGTTTGAACGGTAAGATTTTTGTAGGTCTTGTTAAAAATGATGGAACTATGGAATGGAAGTATAGCAAGGCAGTAACAGAAAACGAAAATCCATTTATGTACTCTTGTCTCACTGAGATGGCAAATGGCAGTGTTGCCATTCTTTACGAGAATCTGGAGAATAGTTGGGGAACCGGTCCGAACTGTTATTATGCAATGGCATTTGATACTTATACAATCAGTGAGATAGCGCCGGGAGCGTCTATGTAAACGACTGCGGTGCCTAAGGGGAAAGAGGTTCAATTGTTGATGAGACGGCAATCAATCTAACAGAAGCTGATAGATACAAATATCCCGGCGCATGATTTTATTCTGCTAATTTACTGGCAGAATAATTATCAGGCGGTCGAAGAAGCAATTCTCGGTTCCGAAATATATGTATATCAAAAAGGAAAAAATAGTCGGCGAACTTCAACGAAACGTATTTCGGATAGCCGCAGATACAGCGAAAACCCGCTAACCATAAGGCTCGCGGGTTTCGTTGTTTTTATAGTTATCTAAAGGAATGAGAGTAAAGTGTACATCGGGAGGTTATGCCCGATGTCTACTTTATGAGGGGGAGATAGTTGTCTTATCAACTATCTGAGATTAGTATACCCAGAAAATGTGTCAAAAATATGTTCAATTCATAAAAGAAAAAGAAATTTTAAGAAGAAAATATTAAGGAAAGAGAAAGAAATAAGAAAAACACTTAATTGACAACGAGCATAGACATCGCTATAATTTGGCTGTATGAATCAAAAGAAATTAAGTTTCATTCACAATAATCTTTTTGAAGATGGTCCGGAAGGGGTACTGACAGATTTGGGCGATTGGCTTGATCCGAGAACATGCCGAGGAATGGAATGCGGACACACAGAAGGTTTTTACATGCGGATTCTCCGCAGGAGGACATCTTGCATTGGCGGGGGGACTGTTTGCAGAGAATAAGCCAAACTAGTGATGGCATATGAGAATCAGGTGCTGTTCCTATAAACAACGAAAACCCGCTAACCACAAGGGCTAGCGGGTTTCGTTGTTTTATAGTTATCTAAAGGAATGAGAGTAAAGTGTACACCGGGAGGTTATGCCCGATGTCAACTTTATGAGGGGGGAGATAGTTGTCTTATCAACTATCTGAGATTAGTATATCCAGAAAATGTGTCAAAAATATGTTTAATTCATAAAAGAAAAGGAAAATTTGGGAAGAAAATATTAAGTGATGGAACGTTAATCTTGTTTTATGATTGCCTCCTTAGCTGGCAAGATGATTGTATAATGCGCAGGAAGATTTGCACGATATGCGTTTTTTTTTGTACAAAAAACCGGAAAATCAAAAACTGTATTGATAAAAATGGTAAAATAGTATAATTTGATTTGGAAATGATTAGTAAAAAGTGTCAAAATAACTAATCAAAAGACAGAAGGAGGGTAAATCATGAAAAAGAAAATGGTCTTAAGACTACTGAGTCTGGCGATGGCTGCATCAGTGACAGGCACAATGTGTCCTTCTAATATTCGCTTTGTATCAGCAGAAGAATCTGTAGTCACAGAGGGAAATGTAGAAGCAGCAGCGGCTTTGGCGGATGGAATCAATGATACGTGGACTCAGGAAAACGGAGCTGAAGGTGATACATTTGCAGTGGAAAATGGGTGGCTGCATATTAAATCTGCTCCCGGCAACAGAAATAATCCAGGAACGGGTCCGCAGATGCTTGTGAATCCAAACACATTTGACTTTAGCAAGGACGGATATTTTTCCTTCACATTAAAATCGAATAATGCAAATACGAATTCAAATGACAGTGACAGATTTGGCGTATATTTAGGGTACAACACAGATGCGAACGGTATGTATGTGGGGTATGACAATGGCGGCTGGTTCTGGCAAAAATATAAAGATGGAAGCGGCGATTGGTTTCAGGGCGGCAGAAAGGAGGCGCCAAAAGGCAATGCAGAGGTGAGAGTGCGTCTCGACTGGACATCAGACCATAAAATGAAGTTTACGTTAAACGATGAGGTTGTGTTTGAAAATGAAGACTTTTCCGGAATTACCGATTCTTTGGGAACCCAAATTGCTGTGAAAGCCGGTTCATGGGGAGAGACAGGTTCAGATGTACTTTTAAAAGACATTCATTACAGCGGACAGATGGAAGTTGAGACTTACGCAGTGACAGGAAAAGTGACAGATGCAGATGGGAACGCACTGGAAGGCGTATCTGTGAAAGTCGCAGATCAGCAGGTTGCCACAGATAAAGACGGAAGTTACAGTGTAGAACTGCCGGCAGGAACATATGACATGACTCTGATGAAACTGGGATATCAGACTGTGACAAAATCGATTACCGTGACAGATGCGGAAGTAGAAGCAGAGACTGTCAAATTGGAAAAGGTTGCAGAAGTGGAGACAGAAAAACTTTCTACAGGAGATATGGACGTCTATGTAGCTAAGAACTTTCCAAGTGTTGTAAGATATGAAATGAAAAAGGATGATCTGAAGGGAAAGATATTCTATGGACAAACTTCAGAAATCAATACAATCCGTATCAATGGAACAGATGTTAAGCTTTCCAAGGAAGATGTAAAAGCAACATTTGAGGACGGAAAAGCAACCTATGTGATGACTGTAAAGGGTGAAAATATAGATGCAGTTCTCACAGCAGAGCTGGCTGCAAAGGATAATACGGTTGCATTTGAGATTACAGATGTGAAAAACAACTTGGAAGATACTGCGGAAGGACATCCGGTCCAGACAATTGAGATTCCGAATCACAGTCTGGTTTCTGTAAACAGTATGCAGGAGGGCGCAAACCTGAAGGGTGCTACAATGTCTAACAGGACCCAGGTAAGCGGCGATGAGTATGTAGATGTAACTGCAAATACAGGGATTCAGAACAAAGACTATCTTTATGCATTTGTTTCAAACAAAGAGATGAGTGCGGGTCTGTGGAGCAACTCAGAATATGAGGGACGTGGTGAAAACGCAATTTCATCGGGCGGCTCTAAAAATACAAGAGTGATGTCTGCTGCAGAACAGAAAGACGGCTATGTGTCTATGGGACTGGGAAGCTCGGCATGGTACTGGCACAGAGTAATGACAGATTCACACAATCGCTCCTATATGATTGACGAAACGGAAAATCCGAAGACGAAAGTAGTGATTACAGGAAACTGTAATGGTGATGAAGAAGTTGACTGGCAGGATGGGGCGGTTGCATTCCGCGATATTATGAATAATCCGTTCAAGAGCGAAGAAGTTCCCGAACTGGTTGCATATCGTATCGCAATGAATTTTGGTTCACAGGCACAGAACCCATTCCTTACTACATTAGACAATGTAAAACGTGTTGCAATGCACACAGACGGTTTAGGACAATCTGTATTGTTAAAAGGTTATGCAAATGAAGGGCATGATTCCGCACATCCGGACTATGCAGATATCGGGCAGAGAATCGGCGGAGCAGAGGATATGAACACCTTAATGGAAAAAGGTGCAGAATACGGTGCGAGATTTGGTGTCCATGTTAATGCAGGTGAGATGTATCCGGAAGCAAAAGCATTCAAGGATGATAACGTTCGACGTAATGAAGATGGCAGTCTCCGTTACGGATGGAACTGGATTGATCAGGGTATCGGGCTTGACAGTATTTATGACCTTGCGACAGGAGAAAGAGAAGCCCGTTTTGATGCACTGGAGGAGCTGGTGGGACAAAACCTTGACTTTGTCTATGTAGATATCTGGGGAAATAATACAGGCAGCAAGAACGATGATTCGCAACAGACACGTAAGCTGTCAAAGGAAATCAATGACAATGGATGGCGTATGGCAAATGAATGGGGCGGAGCAAATGAGTATGACGCTACGTTCCAGCACTGGGCAACAGATCTTACATATGGCGGTAAAAATGCAAAAGGTCAGAACAGTGAAGTAATGCGTTTCCTGCGTAATCATCAGAAAGATTCATGGGTTGGAGATTATCCTGCATATGGCGGCGCAGCGGTAGCACCACTTCTTGGCGGGTACAACATGAAAGACTTTGAAGGATGGCAGGGACGTAACGATTATGATGCGTATATCACCAACCTTTATACACATGATTTGACAACAAAGTTTATCCAGCATTATGAGATTGTTGACTGGGAAGACGGCGAATCTGTGAATGTAGGGGGAGCGGCATGGACTCCTGAAATGAAGATTACATTAAAAGATGACGCCGGTTCTACATTGGTATTGCAGAGAGGTTCAAATGATCCGGCAAGCCCTGCATACAGAGAAAGAACAATGACCTTAAATGGAAAAGTAATTGCACAGGGTGCGGTATCACAGGGAGACAGAACCGATGATGATATCCGTAACGGCAATAAAAAAGGTACAGAGTCATATCTGCTTCCATGGATATGGGATGCCCAGACGGGAGAGACAGTGAAAGCAGAGGATGAAAAGCTGTATCACTGGAATACGCAAGGCGGTACAACTACATGGGAGCTTCCGGATAGCTGGTCAGGGCTGAAAAATGTAAAAGTATACAAATTGACAGACCTTGGAAAGACGGAAGAAAGAACTGTAGCAGTAGACGGCGGAAAGATTACATTAGAGGCAGAGTCAGAGATTCCATATGTAGTATGTAAAGGTGAAGAAGGAAATATCAAAGTAACATGGAGCGAAGGAATGCATATTGTGGATGCCGGATTTAACAGCGGCAGTCTGGATATGTGGAATAAAGAAGGTGAAGGCACAGCAGAAATTGCAAAGAGTCAGCACAGCAATCCGATGATGAAATTAGACGGTAACGTTGCTATGACTCAGAAACTGACAGATTTGGAGGCAGGAAAACAATATGCAGTTTTAGTTGGTGTGGATAACAGAAGTGATGCAAAGGCGTCTGTTGAGATTAAATCAGGGGATAAAGTGCTTGCATCAAATTATACAACCCGTTCAATTGCAAAGAACTATGTAAAAGCCTATACACATAATACAAACAGTTCTACAACGGACGGAAGCAGCTACTTCCAGAATATGTATGTATTCTTTACAGCACCGGAATCCGGAAAAGTGACGCTTACAATATCACGTGAAGAAGGGGATGGTTCTTCTTACTTTGATGATATCCGTATTGTTGAAAACGATTCTAAGAATATTACAACAAACGAGAAGGGTGAAGTTGTAAAATTCGAGCAGGATTTTGAAAAGAGCGTGCAGGGATTATATCCGTTTGTAGTTTCCGGAATTGAAGGTGTGGAGGACAACAGAATTCATCTTTCCGAATTGCATGCCCCTTATACACAAGCCGGATGGGACGTAAAGAAGATGGATGACGTCCTTGACGGAAACTGGTCGGTTAAGATTAATGGCCTGACAGAAGGCGCAACATTGGCATACCAGACAATTCCTCAGAACTTCCGTTTTGAGCCGGGCAGGAAATACAAAGTAAGTTTTGATTATCAGGCAGGAAGTGACGGAATTTACGCAGTTGCAGTAGGTTCGGGCGAATATGATGGAAATGTAAAACTGGATGAACTTCCTATGAGTATGGGGCCGGATCAGGATGGGCATTATGAATGTGAAATTACAGGAGATGAATCAGGACAGACATGGTTTGGTATTTACTCTACAGATAAACCGGCAGATTTACAGGGAACAGGAGGCGCTGAAGCAAACTTTGGCGGATATCAGGAACTTGTTCTTGACAATCTTGTAATTGAAAGAATCGGAGAAACCGATGAAAATCCGGAAACAGCAGATAAGAGTGCTTTGGAAAAACTGGTAAATGACTATTCCGGATTAAAAGAAAAGGATTATACAGCAGAAAGCTGGAAAGGTTTTGCTGAAGCTATGACAAATGCAAAATCCGTATTAGAGGATAAAAATGCAAGTCAGGAGACAGTGAATCAGACAGCAGAGGCACTGAAAGCCGCTTATGAAGGTCTTGTGAAAGCAGAAGCTCCGCAGCCGGAGAAAACGGATAAATCGAAATTAGATAAATTCTACAATGAGTGTCTGGATTACTACAAAGAAGCAAACCATTCAAAAGAAAACTGGAAAGCATATCAGGAGGCACTTGCAGAAGCAAAAGCTGTTTTGGAAAATGAAAATGCATCTCAGAAAGAAATTGACAATGCGTTAGATAAATTGATTAACATTACGGCGAAGATGAATGCAGAGCTGAAAGATAAAGCAGATGCACCAAAGAATCCGGTGACAAATAAACCAAATGTTGTTAAGACCGGAGATACATCATCTCTGATTGGATGGACAGTTTCAGGGGTACTGGCAGTTCTTGCGGCGGTTGCTGCAATCTTTGTAAGGAAGAGACGTCAGTATTAATACACTAGTGCACTGTCTTAGCCGTTTTCAGTTAAACAGCGAAAACCCGTCAGCCGTATGGCCGACGGGTTTCGTCGTTTTTATTAGTTATCTAAAAGGAATGAGAGTAAAGTGCGACATCCAGGGGAATACCCCGGGATGTCTTTACTTTATGAGGGGGGAGATAGTTGTTTTATCAACTATCCGAGACTAAGTATACTAAGTAAATGTGTCTAAAGTATGTTGAATGTATGAAAGAAATCGAAAGAATCTTATGAAATTATGAAGAAGGACAGCCTGAATAAGGGGATGAATGTGAGAGACATATGCATTTTACAGTTAAGAAATTTATAAGAATTTACGCAAAATCTTCTTAATCTTTCCCTGATATCATGTATACTGTAAGGGAGGTGATGAAGATGTATAACATATTGGTATGTGATGATGATAAAGAAATCGTAGAGGCAATTGAAATTTATTTGACGCAGGAGGGCTATCATATTCTGAAGGCTTATGACGGCGAGCAGGCGCTGCAGATTCTTGAGAAAGAAGAAATCCATTTGCTGCTGCTGGACGTGATGATGCCAAAGCTGGACGGGATTCATGCGACATTGAAGATTCGTGAGAAACACAGTATCCCGATTATTATTTTATCGGCGAAGTCGGAGGATGTGGATAAGATTCTTGGGTTAAATGTCGGAGCAGATGATTACGTGACAAAACCGTTTAATCCGTTGGAGTTAATTGCAAGGGTGAAGTCTCAGCTCCGCCGTTATACGCAGTTTGGCGGGACTGTGAAGGGGACGCAGGATATTATTTATGAGACCGGCGGATTACAGATGAATGATGATTTGAAACAGGTGACGGTAGATGGTGAGCCGGTAAAGCTGACACCGATTGAGTATAATATTTTGCGATTATTAATGAGGAATCAGGGACGGGTATTTTCGATTGACCAGATTTATGAGTCCATTTGGAACGAGGAGGCAATCGGAGCGGACAATACAGTTGCGGTACATATTCGTCATATCCGTGAAAAAATTGAAATCAATCCGAAGGAGCCGCGCTACCTGAAAGTGGTGTGGGGAGTCGGATATAAGGTGGAAAAGATTCAACCAAACTGAGGATAAATATGGAACGGTGAGATATGGTAACGGTTCAGCCCGTACTCAATCATAGCACTGATTGAGTACGAGATATGAAACAGTGAGGGGAGAATCGGAAGGGAGTTTGTATGAATAAATGGTATCGAATGCCGGGGACGAAAGCGATATTGGTTCTGGTTACAATTATCACGGCGGTTATTGTAGGAATCAATGGGGTGATACTGCTTGGCTTTCCGAGTTACGTTTCACAGGGAGACATTTTCCGGAAATCAGTGGGAAGTTATGAGGACTCGGAGTCATTTGACGGCATGTTGAGTCAGGCGGCGGAGACGATTGTAAGGCAGGCGGCGCTTGGGAAGAATTTTGAGACGGATGGAAAATACAATCCGGATAAAACCGTTGATATAATGGAATACGCAGAAAACGGGGAGATTTCCGGGGAAAATAAATCAGGAATTGCTTATAAACTGAGTGATTTGAGAACATGGAGCAGACGTGTCTGCAATCAGGGCTGGGATTATGAAGACGGAACGATTGTAGTCTGTGAGAAACCGGATCGTTCTTATTACTATTATTATATGAGCCAGTTCAGAAACCAGTTGCAGCAGAAGAACCTGCGTGTGATGCTGGATGGCAAAGAAGTGACGGCGGATGACAGTGGCGGAATACAGGAATTTCTTTCCGCACTGGAGGAAGGGTATAATATTTCTGATTATTATGAAGATGGAATACAGCTTAGCATTACAAATGGAGATGGAGGGGAACTGTATACAGACTGCTGGAGTTTTTCATCGACCATTCTTAAGGAGGAAGCGGCTCCGATCGGTGCGGAGAGTCTTCTGGATGCTGTCAACAATACACCGGCGCTGAGCGGAAAGCTGGAGCAGGTGTTTAGTGATTTGGAGTCTGCGCTTGGGCAGATAGATTATGAGGTTTCTGATTATAAATCTTCAGGAAATATCTGGAGTGAGGGCAATACGAATCTCACATATCTGTTTGTAGATGAGGAAGATAAACGGGTATACACCAATCACAACGGCTGGAATAAGTATGGGGATGCGGAAGCAAATATCAAGGCGCTTACTGAGGGAAACAACACAAAATATGTGATTGTGAAACCGAAACTTGCGGAGTTCGAAAGTAATATTGCAAAGGCGTCCGCAAATGAGTGGCAGGGAGTTGTTGAAGTTGAAAGTGGTTTAAGTTCAAACTATATATTTGCTGCGGCAGTGGATACAAGTTACCCGGTACAGGATGTATTTTACAGTAGTGCAAAAAGTTATAACGAGTATGCACCGTATCTGAGGAGCGCCGGGATTATCGTAATTATATGTATCATTCTGTTTTGCCTCTCGATTGTCTGGCTTACGGTTGTGGCGGGGAGAAAAGCAGAAGATGAAGATATCCATCTGAATGCATTTGATAAATGGAAGACGGAACTTGCGGCGGCTGTGGTAATTGTTTCCTGGATTTTTATGACAATGTTGATCGGGGAAAGTTGGGGAGGAGTTGGATATGATGTGAGCGGGCTCCGGGCCGCTGATTATTATGGCAGTACCAACCACGTGGGTAACTATTGGGTTTTCTCAATGTCGATGGCTGATATACTTGTGATTACGGCGTACGTCGGATTGACGGCTGCGTTATTCCTGATTGGGTATCTCAGCCTTGTAAGGCGGATTAAGGGGCATATTGTATGGAAGAACAGTCTCATATACTGGTTAGGAACGGGAATCGGAAAAGAGGTTGAAACCGTTTGGATACACCGCAGCGTGACATTCCGTGCAGCATTACTGTTTGGCGGATTTATAGTTTTACATTGGATGGCAGTTGCATCGGGTGGCAGCGGAATGGTATGTATGCTGATGTTTGCAGCAGAGGCCGCAGCGGGCTATTTTATTATCCGTGGTGCGGTTGCAAAGGATAAAATCCGAAAAGGGATTGAGCAGATTTCATCCGGAGATGTGGATTATCAGATTCCGACGGAAGGTCTGTATGGTGAATATCTGCAGATGGCGGAGATGGTTAATAATATCGGAAACGGGTTGCAGCGGGCGGTCGAGCAGGGGATGAAGAGTGAGCGGCTGAAGACGGATTTGATAACTAATGTATCTCACGATATCAAGACGCCGCTGACGTCTATTATTAATTATGTAGATTTGCTGAAGCGGGAGAATATTGATGATCCGAAAATTCAGGGGTATCTGGACATTCTTGAGGCAAAGGCGCAGCGTCTGAAGGTGCTGACGGAGGATGTGGTCGAGGCGTCCAAAGTGAGCAGTGGAAATATCAAGCTGGAAATGATGGACTTGAATCTTGTGGAAATGCTGAACCAGACGGTGGGCGAGTTTGCGGAGAAGATGGCGGCAAGCAAACTGGAAGTCATCACCTCATTCCCCGAGGAGCCGGTTGTGGTTCATGCCGATGGACGGCGGATGTGGCGTGTGCTGGAAAATATTTTCAACAATGCGGCAAAATACGCGATGCCGGGAACGCGGGTTTATGCGGATGTGCAGACGGAGGGGGAGAAGGTACAGTTTTCCTTGAAAAATATATCGGCGCAGAAGCTGAACATCCGGGCGGAGGAACTGACCGAGCGGTTTATCCGTGGGGACATTTCCAGAAGTACGGAAGGAAGCGGTCTTGGACTGTCGATTGCAAAAAATCTGACGGAGATGCAGGGCGGTGCATTTGAATTATATCTGGACGGAGATTTGTTTAAGGTAACAATTTCGTTTACAAAAGAATTAAGGAAATAATAACAGTTCAGCCCGTACCCAATCGGTGTTAAGATTGGGTACGGGCTGAACTGTAACCACATTCCTGTAAATTTCAGATACGCTCTATTGCATGATTGTATGTTTTGCTTTACAATAAGAAAGAAAATAGTTTTTGAATATTGAGAAACAAAATCGTTTCTGACTGTGAAAGAGGGAGTTTATGGATAATTTAAAACAGTTGTTTTGTGAAACGTTAAATATAAATTTTATACAGGCAATTATGAGTAATCCCCGGACAAAAGAGGGGATAATAAAGGTAAAGATACGTCCGGTTGAGATGAAAGGGAAACTTTTCTTTCAACTGGAGTCTTTTTCAAATACACAGGCTTTCCATGAGAATCTGGAGGCGGAAGAGGCAGTTGTCCGCATGTGTGCGTATATGAAGGAATTCAGGCAGGTACAGATGATGACAAAAGAGCAGGATTATACGGTACTGGTGAGTAAGAAGGGAAAGGTGACGGTCCAGAAGAAGCGGGCAAAAGAGTGCCGTGAGAATCAGGTGCATACCCATAACCGAAGCAAGAATTATATTTTGCAGGAAGGGATGTGCATTCCATTTTTACAGGATCTCGGTGTGATGACAAAGGAAGGAAAGATTGTGCGGACGAAGTTTGATAAATTCCGCCAGATTAACCGTTTTCTTGAATTTATTGAGGATATCCTTTGGCAGCTTGACAAGGACAGGGAAGTGACCATTCTCGATTTTGGATGCGGAAAGTCGTATCTGACATTTGCAATGTATTATTATCTACATGAGCTGAAGCAGTATGATATCCGGATTATCGGCTTGGATTTGAAGAAAGATGTCATTGCGCATTGCAGGGAGTTGGGGAAAAAGTATGGCTATGAAAAGCTGATATTTTCAGAAGGGGATATTGCGGATTATGAAGGTGTCAGTGAGGTGGATATGGTCGTGACGCTTCATGCCTGTGATACGGCGACAGATTATGCACTGGCGAAGGCAATCGGATGGAATGCAAGGGTGATTCTGTCGGTGCCATGCTGCCAGCATGAATTGAATGGACAGATGAGAAATGATATTCTTTCTCCTGTTATGAAATACGGACTTTTAAAGGAGCGGTTCGCGGCACTTGTGACAGATGGGCTAAGAGCGCAGTATCTGGAGAGCAGGGGATACGAGACGCAGGTTTTGGAGTTCATCGACATGGAGCATACGCCGAAGAATATTTTGCTGCGCGCAGTGAAAAATGGAAACACGAGTGCGGCATATGCCGCGGAATGCAGGAAGCAGATTCAGGCGTGCGAAGAGTTTTTACAGGTGATGCCTACGCTTGGAAAGCTGATGGTGAATGAAACAGAAGATTTGGGGAAACAGGATAAGAAGAACAGAAGCCAGGATAAGAAGAGCGGAAAACAGGATAAAGGGAGCAGGAAATAAGATAAGGGTTTTAGCAAGGGGATTGAATATAGAATGAAAAAGGTGAAAAAATGGGTAAAAATTGGGGTATTGTTTCTGATTTTTCTGACGGCAGTGGTGGTGAGCAGTCTGATTATAAACAGAGGAACGGATGACCAGACAATCAGTCTTGGTGAGCCAACGCTGCCAGGAGTTTCGTTTGTGGTGGAGGAGCATACAGTAAATCCGCTTGTCGGGTATGTGAATGAGATGGATGTTACCGCGATGCGGGATACGATTACGCCGGTTGCGGCAACCCGGACGCTGCAGATGAATATCGCAAGCTATGGTGAAGAGATTACGGGAATTGAGTATGAGGCGTACTCTCTGAACGGAGAGCAATGCTATCTGAAGGAAACTGTGGAGGACTGGAACCAGAACGGCGCCGCAGTGACGGAAGACGCCGCAGATGAAAGTAATGTGGATGCAAAGGCAACGCTGAACCTGAGCAAGGCGCTGGATGAGTCCATTCCGGAGGCGGTTTTGAAAGTAACCTTGCAGTTGGGGGACAAGAATGTTTACTATTATACAAGGGTAGAGCAGAGTTCGGAGCGTTCAGCGAAAGAGTGTCTGAATTTTGCAGAAGATTTCCATACGAAAACATTTGACAGGCAGTATGCGGAGGAACTGGGGCAGTATCTGGAGCCGAATGAAGAGAGCGATAATACCACGCTGCAGACGGTGAATATCCATTCAGACATTTCCCACCTGCAGTGGGGAGAATTGAATCCTGCCATTTCGACTGACGTGGAGTGGAGTATCAAGGAGTGCAATACGGTGTACACATCGATTCTTGCCCGTTATCAGGTGACATGTACCGGTGACAGCGGAGATGTAGAGACATATAATGTAAGAGAATTCTTCCGTGTCAGATATGGAAACGGGAGAATGTATCTTCTGGATTACAGCCGAAGTATGAATCAGGTTTTTAATGGAAACAAGCATGTGGTGGATAAAGATGGGCTGCTGCTTGGTCTGGCAGAGGCGGACATTCCTTATGAAACCAATAAAAAGGGAACGGTTCTATCCTTTGTGCAGGAACGTGATTTGTGGACATATAACCAGAAAAGTGATGAGCTTTCGCTGGTGTTCAGTTTTGCAAATATGGAAGGCCATGATGCGCGCAGCAGAAATGACGAGCATGCAGTGCGTATTATCAGCGTGGACAGTGCGGGCAATACGACATTTGCCGTGTACGGATATATGAACCGCGGTGAGTATGAAGGTCAGGTCGGCGTGGATGTGTACTATTTTAATATTGCGGAAAATGCGGTGGAGGAGAAGGCATTTATCCCAAGCACGAAATCATTTGCCATTGCGGAAGACGAGCTTGGCAAGATGGTCTACTTCAACGAAGAGCAGCAGATGTTGTATGCACTGGCGGGCGGAACACTTTATCAGGTTGCGCTGGAAAACGATGAACAGGTGATTTTGGCAGAAAATCTGGAGGAAGGCGAGTATGTCGTATCAGACGATGGACATATGCTTGCGTTCCAGGCAGGCGCGGCTGGCTCGGAATCGAAGGTTCAGGTGCTGAATCTCTCAACGGGGGAATCGTATGATGTCAATGCCGGTGAAGGAGAAAATGTTTATCCGATGGGATTTGTGAGCGATGATTTTATTTGCGGGTATGCAAAAGCTGACGATATCGGGACAAACGCGACCGGAGAAGAACTGCGTCCGATGTATCAGTTGGAGATTCGCAATCCTTCCAATGAGGTGGTAAAAGCATATGCACAGGAGGGGATTTATCTGACGGATGTGCTTGTGGATTCGAATCTTGTGACATTAAACCGGGTAGCGAAAAACGGAGACAGCTACACAGGCGTTTCGCAGGACTATATTACGAACAACGAGGAGCGCAAAGAGAGCAATGTGACGTTGGAGACATTTTCCACAGATTTGAAGGAAAGGCAGATGCGGTTTACATTTGCAGACGGAGTCGAAGAGACATCGCCGAAAATCCTGCGCCCGAAGCAGGTAATGGCAGAGGAACCGATTACGATTTCCTTCGATGATAAGGTGAAGCCGGATAAATATTATGTGTATGGGATGGGAGAGCTTGTTGCGGTTTATGACAAAGCAGCTTATGCAATCCAGAAGGCAGAGCAGGTATCTGGTGTCGTGATTTCATCGGAACAGTCGTATATCTGGGAGAAAGGGAATCGTGACCTTGTGTACGCAACGGACGCGGAGGCATTTAAGAAGGCAGATGACCAGACTTCGCTGGATGCATGTACGGCATTCATGGAGAGGTATGATGCAAAAAGGATTGATCTGACGGGATGTACGCTGGATCAGGTACTCTATATTATCAATAAGGGACGCCCGGTTATCGCAATGACAGATGCAGACCATGCAATTCTGCTGACAGGGTATACGACGGAAGATGTGACATACATTAATCCGGATACCGGGGAACAGAGCACGGTAAGTATAGATACGATGAATGCGATGGTCGCAGGAAGCGGAAATACATTTATCGGATATGTAAAATAAAGGGAACTGTTCAGAGTCATCTCAAAATCTTGCGGATTTTTCGATGTGGCGTATCCGTCATATGCATCTGCATCGGTTTAAGCTTATGTTTGCAAGCATCCAACACATAAAACAACCGTTGCAGATACGCATGGTTCTGAACAGTTACAAATAAAGAGAAATGGATGAAAAAGTAAATCAGAAGTAAAAAGCAGCAGGGAAATTTCAATGGAAATGAAACTTCCCTGCTGCTGTTTCTTATCACTTTTCTGTTGCGGGCGTCCTGTCAGTTACGCTGCGGTTTTAAAGATTAAATGCTTGTATTTATTCAGTGCTGTGTGCAGAATCATTCCGAGAACACCACAGGAAATAGCTTCCCCGATTCCGACTGTCAGCATCATAAATGGAATCGGCAGTGGCAACTGATAGCCATAACGAAGGACGAACGGCACAATCAGGGCATTTGAAATAATTGGCGGGAGTGGGGTAAGGAACTTGTTTTTGTTCCGCAGTAAGTAAGTGAAAATCGCACCGAGTAATGTTGCCAGACTTCCAAAGATGATGTCAGGAACAATGCATCCGCCGAGGATGTTGCTGATTAGGCAGCCGATAAATAATCCTGGGATAGCCGCTGGTGTGAATACCGGCAGAACCGTGAGCGCCTCGGATAGACGAACCTGTACTTCTCCGTAGCTGAATGGGGCGAATACGAGTGTAATCACCACATAGATTGCAGCAATCATCGCTGCCTGTGCCAGAAACAGCACACTGAAATTCTTTGTTTCTTTCATTTTTCAATTCTCCTTTAGTTTTGTTTTACGTGTGGAAGGTCCCGAACACACGATTCATTCTCACGCCGGGAATCGGCGGAAAGCCCCATAGACCTTATTTTTATGGGCTTTACAACGTAAGAGAGTATAGCATGAAGGAAGAGAAAAATCAAGGATTGTCCGAGATTTGTCCGAGATTGGAAAATTTCAGGGCATTGAGGCGTGCGATGGAAAATGATGTTTTCGAACGTTGCAACTTAATTCCAACAAAGGCGGTAACGTGTTGAGAATTGTCAGGGTTGATGTATAAGAAATGCTAAGGTAAATCCCTTGCGTTTCATTTTTCGACTAAACGATTGAGGACTCTTTCCACATTATCGTGGGGCAGCAGACACTATTCATGGAATATGCAAAGGGCAGCTATTTATACGATTTCTTTGCTGTAATGCTTAGAACAGGTATGAGAAGCGGCGAAATGAGGGGATTGAAAGACAACGATATTGATAGCGGGTAATTGAAATAGCGAGGGAGATATGTTACACTTCAACTGGAACAGCCGTGTTACTGGTTGCTGACCTCTATTCTAATAGAATGTGGGTGCTGAGTGCCTGTGGCGCTCGTTTAGCACCGACCGAAGCGGAGCGCAGACCAAATACCCCGCCCCCTTGGGGCGTGTCAGATTTGATGTCCTGTTGCTTCCAGCGGGGGCTTTGACTTGATTTGTCATTGATATTTAAAGCGTAGAAAAACCCCCTCTGAACGTTGGCTGGTTTTTGGGGTGGTAATTCTTTTACAATTCTGATGAGGCCAGCCCCTTGTAGGCGGTTGCTTCTTTTGTGTTTTTACTATAGCGTATTTTCTGGAATCTTGCAAAGGGAAAAGGGAGTATATCAGAAGTGACAAAAAGACGAAAGAGAAGGAATCGAAATCAAAAATATTATATAAGAAACATAATTCTTGCAGTCTGTCTGCTGTGCATGTTGTCAGGGGCAGCGTATCTCCATTTTGGCGGTTCTGATGCGCGGGAGAATGTGCAGAAGTTCCGTACGGAACTTCTGGAACGTACGCAGGAGGCGGGGGAAAAGACCGGATTCGCAGGTGCGGCTGCAAGGGTAAATGATTTCTTTCAGGAGATTTGGAATGTAATTGTTCCGGCGGAGGAAAGGAATATCCAACTGGAAGATATTCCGGTGTATGCAGGTTCCCCGTTTATTGAAGTTAATAACAATCTTCCGGAATTTGATGAGGCGGATATGTCTGGGAAATCTTTTGAACGGTACAGCTCGCTGGATTATTATGGGCGATGCGGTGTGGCATATGCAAATATCGGGCGGGAACTGATGCCGCTGGAAGAACGCGAGAGCATCAGTGATGTGACGCCGTCGGGATGGGTGAATAAGAAATATGAGGGAATCGACGGAGAATATTTGTATAACCGCTGTCATTTAATCGGGTATCAATTGGCGGGAGAGAATGCCAATGAGAAAAACCTGATTACCGGAACAAGGTATCTGAATGTGGACGGTATGCTGCCGCTTGAGAATAAGGTGACGGCGTATGTACGTGAAACCGGGAATCACGTGCTGTACCGTGTAACGCCGATATTTGAAGGAAGGAATCTGGTGGCATCCGGAGTGCAGATGGAGGCGAAGTCTGTGGAGGATAACGGGGCAGGAGTACAGTTTAATGTGTACTGCTATAATGTGCAGCCGGGGATTGTGATAGATTATGCTACAGGGGAGAGCAGTGCAGGACAATAAAGCCCCGGAAAAAGCGGTGACAAGGCGTGTGAAAGTGTTACAATTCAGCGGCAAACAGAATTCGTAAAAGTAAGTGGGTGAGTGGAAGTGGAAGAGCGAAAAAGAAAAGAGACAGCTTTGCAGATGCCGCCGGGACATGCAAGGCTGAAATTAGGAATTATCGGGACGAATTACATCAGTGATAATCTGTGCAAAGCGGCAGAGCAGATACCAGAAGTGGATGTGTGCGCGGTATATTCCAGAAAGCAGGAAACCGGGGAGATATTTGCCGGCAAATACGGGATTGGGAATGTCTATACGGATTATAAGAAGTTTCTGGAGTCTGAATTGGATGCAGTGTATGTGGCATCGCCGAATTATATGCATTGTGAGCAGGCGCTGGCGGCAATGAATCACGGAAAGCATGTGCTCTGCGAAAAAGTAATGGCGGTAAATGAGCGGGAGATACGCAGTATGATTGACTGTGCCCGGAAGAATCAGGTGATTTTGCTGGAGGCGATGCGCCCGGATTTTGACCCGGCATTGGATCTGGTGGAACAGCATTTGCCGGAGCTTGGTAAATTGAGAAGGGTTACATTCGAATACTGTCAGTATTCTGGACGATATGACAGATTCCGGGAAGGCGAAGTGCTCAATGCATTTAACCCGGGGCTGTCCAATGCGGCGATTATGGATATCGGGGTATATTGTATCCATTCGCTTGTCCGATTGTTCGGAATGCCGAAGGGGGTAAAAGCATTTTCTGCAAAATTAGAGAACGGATTTGAAGGCAGCGGAATTGTGCTTATGCAGTATGATGGCATGATTGCAGAGGCGGTGTATTCGAAGAATACGGTTTCAGTGAATTCAAGTGTGCTGCAGGGGGAAGATGGTTCGTTGCTGATTGACTATATCGGAAAGCCGGAAAAAATGGAAGTGCGGCTGCGCAAAGGGTGCCGGGATGGGCTTGCGGGCGGTGTGATTAAGGAGATTCCGTATGAAACGGCGGAAAATAATATGGTATTTGAAGTGCGTGAGTTCGTGCGGCTGATTGAGGCAAAAGAAGTGGAGCACAAATATCTGAAGTATTCCCTTGATACAATTCGTGTGATTGATGAGGCAAGAAGGCAGAATGGGATTGTATTTCAGGCGGATTCAGTGTTATAATACTATAATTAGTAAAGTCAGCGGACTAAACAAAAGGAGTAAATGATATGGAATTGATAACAGTTAGAGAGTTATTCAAAAACAGAGAGAAATATCTGGAACAGAAGGTGACGGTGGGGGGCTGGATTCGCAGCATCCGTGATTCCAAGACGTTTGGATTTATTGTAGTAAATGACGGTTCTTATTTTGAGCCGCTGCAGATAGTTTACCATGATAAGATGGAGAATTTTCAGGAGGTTTCGAAACAGAATGTAGGTGCGGCAATTATTGTCACCGGAACATTAGTGGCAACTCCGCAGGCGAAGCAGCCTTTTGAAATTCAGGCAGATGAGGTTACAGTTGAAGGTGCATCAGCACCGGACTATCCGTTGCAGAAGAAACGCCACAGTTTCGAATATCTCAGAACAATTTCACATCTGCGTCCGAGAACAAATACATTTCAGGCAGTATTCCGCGTGCGTTCTCTGGCGGCGTATGCAATCCATCAATTTTTTCAGGACAGAGGATTTGTCTATGTGCACACGCCGTTGATTACAGGAAGTGACTGTGAGGGTGCAGGAGAGATGTTCCGCGTGACCACGCTGGATATGGAGAATCTGCCGAAGAATAAGGACGGAAGTGTAGATTACAGTCAGGATTTCTTTGGAAAAGAGACAAGTCTGACCGTCAGCGGGCAATTGAATGGGGAGACCTATGCACAGGCATTCCGGAATATTTACACATTCGGACCGACATTCAGGGCTGAGAATTCCAACACAACCAGACATGCGGCAGAGTTCTGGATGATTGAACCGGAGATTGCATTTGCGGATTTGGAAGATAATATGGAGCTTGCCGAGGCGATGCTGAAGTATGTTATTTCCTATGTAATGGAGCAGGCGCCGGAGGAGATGCAGTTCTTCAACTCATTTGTGGACAAGGGACTGCTCGACCGTCTGAAAAATGTAGTAGAATCCGATTTTGCAAGAGTGACCTACACAAAGGCAATCGAGCTGCTGGAAGAGAACAATGATAAGTTTGAATATAAAGTATTCTGGGGATGTGATTTGCAGACAGAGCATGAACGTTACCTGACAGAGGAGATTTATAAGCGTCCTGTATTCGTAACCGATTACCCGAAGGAAATCAAAGCATTCTATATGAAACAAAATGATGACGGAAAGACGGTTGCAGCCGTTGACTGTCTTGTGCCGGGAATTGGAGAGATTATTGGCGGAAGTCAAAGAGAGGACGATTACAAGAAACTTCTTGCAAGAATGAATGAACTTGGGCTGAAAGCAGAAGATTACCAGTTTTATCTGGATTTGCGGAAATACGGTTCTACCCGGCATGCAGGATTCGGTCTTGGATTTGAGCGCTGCGTGATGTATCTGACCGGAATGGCAAATATTCGCGACGTAATTCCATTCCCGAGAACAGTAAATAACTGCGAGTTGTAAAAATCTTCAATTGGGGACGTAGTAAATGTGAACTTTACTACGTCCCCAATTGAACTTTAGGGTGTCCCTTTTTGAAGTCAGGGGTGTCCCAAAATGGAGGAGTGTATGAGATTTATTCATATTGCGGATGTGCATCTGGGTGCGCAGCCGGATGCGGGAAGTGTATACAGTGCGCAGCGGCCACAGGAATTGTGGGAGGCGTTTTCTGAGGTGATTGCACTGTGTGAGCGTGAGAAAATGGATTTGCTTTTGATTGCGGGGGATTTATTCCATCGGCAGCCGTTATTACGGGAGCTGAAAGAAGTGAACTATCTGTTTTCGACGCTGAGTGTGACGAAGGTTGTACTTATTGCGGGAAATCATGACTATATAAGAAAGGATTCTTATTACAGAACATTTTCATGGAACAGAAATGTGTACCCATTGTTTGGAAGAGAACTACAGAAGGTGTTTTTTCGGGAGCTGGATACGGCAGTGTACGGGTTCAGTTATTATGAGCGGGAGATTCGGGAACCGCTTTACGATGAGGTATGCACGGCTGTGGAAAGTGATATGCGGTATCGCATTCTGCTGGCGCACGGCGGGGATGAAAAACATATTCCTATCCGCCGGGAAATACTGGAGCGTTCCGGGTTTGATTATATTGCGATGGGGCACATCCATAAGCCTCAGGAAGTGCTTGCCGGCCGCGCTCTGTATGCAGGCGCGTTGGAACCGATTGATAAAAATGATGTCGGACCGCACGGTTATGTCCGCGGTGGGATTACCTCTCATGGGGTTCGGACGGAGTTCGTGCCCTTTGCAAAGCGGGAGTACATTCATCTTGTTCTGAAAGTCAATCGGTCGATGACCGCCGGTGCATTGCTGAATTGGATGCGGCAGGTGGTGGAGCAGCGTGGAACACAGAACCTGTACAAGTTTATTTTGCGTGGATTCCGTGACCCGGATATTACATTCGATGCGGAGCAGATGTATCTGCCGGAAAACGTGTTGGAATTGGCTGACGAGACAGAGGCGGCATATGATTTTCCAAATATTTTGGAGAATAACCGGGACAATCTGATTGGAAAATATATTGAGACTTTTGCGGATTGTGGGGAGGGTTCTCTGGAGCATCAGGCATTGCAGGAAGGGGTGCTTGCGCTGATGAAGAACCGAATGGAGTAAAAGCAAAGTGGAGGAGTAAACATGGTAATAAAAGAGTTGTACCTGAAACATTTCGGGAAATTTACGGATGCCCGATTCGAACTTTCCGAAGGAATTCAGGTTTTTTACGGGGAAAACGAATACGGAAAATCTACAGTTTATGCATTTATCAAAGCAATGCTTTTCGGATTGGAGCGAGGACGCGGGCGCGCGGCGCAGAAGGACGAATTCAGTCGGTATGAACCATGGGAAAATCCGAATTATTATGCCGGAATGATGCGGTTTTGCTGCGGGAGGCGCACATTCCGTCTGGAGCGGGAGTTTGACAGGTATGGGAAACGGGCGGCGCTGATTTGTGAAGATGACGGGGAAGAACTGTCTGTGGAGGATGGCGACTTGGATATGCTGCTCGGGGGCATGACGGCAGCGTCATTTGAAAATGCAGCCGCAATCGGACAGCTTACGGCGCAGCCGGGGCAGGGACTGGCGGCGGAGCTGAAAAATTGTGCGGCAAACTATTACGAGACTGGCAGCGGGGAAGTGGATTTCCACGGTACGATGGAATGCTTGAAAGAGAAGAAAAGAGCCATCGGACAGAAAATGAAAGCCATCCGGCAAGAGCAGGAGCAGGAGGCAGAACGGCTGCGGATTCAGCAGCAATATGTAAAAGAGGAACTTCAAAAACTGGAACGTGAACTACAGGAGTCCCGCCGGAAAGAGAAAGAACAGTGGGAGATTCAGCGGAAACAAAAGATTCAAATGGAACAGGAGCAGATGGAACAAGAGCGGGAAACTCAGCGAAAACAGCGGGAGCAGATGGAACAGAGGAAGGGGATCCGGCGGAAGCAGCAGGAACGGATAGAGCAACAGAGAAATTATGAATCAGGGCAGCAGGCGGAAGTCTGGAAACGCATTTTCCGCATGTTGCTTGGTGTATTTCTTGTGGGAGGAGTCATAGGCAGTTTGGTGGTACTGCTCGCGCATGTTTCGCTGGTGCTGTTCCTTGTGTGCTGGTGCGCATTTTTCCTCGGAAGTTGTCTGTCAGTGAGCATCATCCGCGGAATGCGGCGCGGAGGAAAAACACAGTCGTGGAATAAAACCTCATATGACAATCCAGAGACACGATCCCCACAGGAGAACCCGGCTCAGCCCCCACAGGAGAGCCCGACGCAGTCCGTATGGCAGAATCCGGCACGATCCCCACAGGAGAGCCCGGCTCAGCTTACACAGGAGAACCCAGTACAAATTGCACAGGAGAAACTACAGGAGATACAAGAACGGGTGCAGCGCACTGCGTGGCTTTCGGAGCAGGTGCAGAGTTCGATGCAGGATAAGCAAATTCAGTTCCGTAACTTACAGGAGCAGATTGAGGAGCAGACACAGCCCGGCGATGTATATCGGCGGCTGACGGAGAAACAAAAGGCGTTGGATTTGGCAATGGAACGGCTTTCTCAGGCGGCGCGGCAGATGACACAGGCATTTGGCGCCCGGCTGAACCGTGAGACATCCCGCATCCTTTCGGAGATAACCGATGGTGCATGTGAGCGTGTCTTAGTGGAAGACAATCTGGAATTAAGCGTTATCCGTGAAGGAAGAAAGATATCGGTTGAACGCTTAAGCCGCGGGATGATGGAGCAAGTCTATTTCGCACTGCGTATGGCAGCACTGAATTTGTTGTATACCGAAGAAGAAATGCCAGTCATATTTGACGATGCATTTGTCTACTATGATGAAAAAAGATTAAAATCTACACTAAAATGGTTGAGCGAACAGCAAAGACAAGTTATAATATTTAGTTGCCAAATGCGCGAAAAAGAAATTGTGAAACAATTCTGAAAATGAAGCGCAAAAGGGACAGTCCCTTCTCAGAAGGGACTGTCCCCTTTGCAGATGGAAGGAAGAGCTATATGAAGATTACGTTGCCGGAAAAAGTGACGATGATTATTGAAAATTTGCAGATGCACGGATATGAAGCCTACGCGGTCGGTGGTTGTGTGCGAGACTCCATTCTGGCGAAACGCCCGCAGGATTGGGACATCACGACATCTGCGAAACCGGAGCAGATTAAAAGTCTGTTCCGCAGGACGGTGGATACGGGGATTGAGCATGGTACGGTGACGGTGGTGCTTGGAAAGGACATGTTTGAGGTGACGACCTACCGGATTGACGGTATGTACGAGGACAGCCGCCACCCGAAGGAGGTTATCTTTACCAATAAGCTGGAGGAAGATTTGAAACGGCGGGACTTTACGATTAACGCGATGGCATACAACGATGAAGTCCGGCTCGTGGATGTATTTGGAGGTATGAGGGATTTGAACCACCATCTGATCCGCTGCGTGGGAGACCCGAAGGAGCGTTTTGAGGAAGATGCCCTTCGCATTCTGCGGGCGGTAAGGTTTTCTGCACAGCTTAATTTCCCGATTGAGCCTTTTACAGCGGCGGCAATCCGCAATCACGCACAGGCACTGGAAAATATCAGTGCGGAGCGGATTCAGGCAGAGCTGGTGAAATTGCTGGTATCGAACCACCCGGAGCGGATTCAGGATGCGTATGAGCTGGGAATTACGAAAGTAATTCTGCCGGAATGGGACCAGATGGTTGGCGTACGCCAGAACACGCCGCATCATAAATACGATGTGGCAGGGCATACACTGCATGCGATGAAAAATGTAAAGAAAGATAAGATTCTCCGGCTGACCATGTTGTTCCATGATATGGGCAAGCCGGATATGAAGACGACAGATGAAAGCGGGCGGGACCATTTCAAGGGACATGCACTTGTGAGCGAGGAAAAAGCGCACGCCATTATGCGGCGCCTGAAGTTTGACAATGAAACGATAAAAAAAGTGACAAAGCTTGTTTGCTATCACGATTACCGGATTGAGGCGACCGGACCGAATGTGCGCCGTGCGATGAACCGGATCAGCGTGGAGCTGTTCCCGTATTATCTGGCAATCCGTATGGCAGACGTGAAGGCACAGAGCCCATACCGCCGGCGCGAGAAGATTGAAAATATTATTGCCATGAGGGAAGTTTATCAGGAAACGTTAATCAGTGGACATTGTGTGACGCTGCGGGATCTTGCGGTGACCGGAAAAGACCTGATGGAGCTTGGCATGAAACCGGGGCGGGAGCTCGGCAGTATGTTAAATGAACTGCTGGAATGGGTAATCGACGATCCGGATTGCAACAAAAAGGAGATTCTCTGTGAATATGTAAAAGAAAGGGTTGGACTTTAGCATACTTCGGCTGCTCTCTACATAGATTAGAAAGAGTTATGAATCGTGTAGATGTAGGGGGCAGCAATGAGAGAATACGAATTAGAAGTTTTGGAACAATATCATATCGAGCCAGAGAGCACCCGGAAAATGAGGGGTGCGTTTTTTATCGACACAAAAGAGGGAACGATGCTGTTAAGAGAGACGACAATTTCTGACAGGCGTGCCCTCTTATTATATACGCTGCTTTGCCGGCTGGAGGCATCAGGTTTCCAAAATGTAGACACACCGGTACTTACAGCCGAGGGACATTTGATTGCCCGATCCAGAGACGGAAGCCGTTATATGCTCAAAAAATGGTATGACGGGCGGGAGTGCGAGGTGCGCCGGGAGAATGATATTCTGGCGGCAGCGGGAAACCTGGCACGTCTCCATCGGAATCTGTACTGGCAGGAGGTTTGCAGCGTGGAAGAAAAGCAGACAATCCGTCCACCTGCGGGAAGGCATTTAAAAGAGGAGTTCCTCTGCCATAACAGGGAACTGAAGAAAGTGCGCGCGTTTATAAGGAAACGGGTAAATAAGGGGAAGTTTGAATATTTGTTTCTGGAATCCTTTGAGCAAATGTACCGGCTTGCAGTGCAGGTATCAGATAAGCTGGAGGACTCCCGGTACGAGGAGCTGTATCGCGAGAGCATCGCACAGAAGCGGCTTGTTCACGGCGATTACAATTATCACAACGTTATTCTGCTGCCACAGGGGATTGCAACTACAAACTTTGAACATTTCCGAATGGATATTCAGGTGCAGGACTTGTACTATTTTCTGCGGAAAGTCATGGAAAAACATCGCTGGCGAGTGTCCTTTGGGGATGCTATTTTAAACGCGTATGCCAGAGGGCGGAGCCTGAATTCGCAGGAGATGGAGTACATTGCCCTGAAACTTGCCTACCCGGAAAAATTCTGGAAAACGGCGAATACCTACTATCATTCAAATAAGGTATGGATACCGGAGAAAAATGTCGAGAAACTCTTGCTTTCAGTGACGCAGACAGAAGAAAAAATGCGGTTTTTAGAGACGATATTCTCTTTTCATTTGTAAATGTCTGATGTATAATAAGACATAGTTATAAATACATTATCGGGCAGGAGGTACCAAAATGGAATACAAAGAAAGATACGAGGAATGGTTATCCAATCCATATTTCGACGCAGATACGAAAGCGGAGCTGGAGGGGATTAAGGACGATGAGAACGAGATTAGGGAACGTTTTTATACAGACCTGGAATTTGGGACAGCAGGACTTCGGGGCATTATCGGGGCAGGAACGAACCGTATGAATATTTATACGGTCCGTAAGGCAACACAGGGACTGGCAAATTATATTTTAAAGAGCGGAAAAGCGGTTCAGGGGGTTGCAATTGCTTACGATTCCAGACGGATGTCGCCGGAGTTTGCTGACGAGGCAGCGCTCTGTCTGGCAGCGAACGGAATCAAGGCGTTTGTCTTCGAGTCTCTTCGTCCGACACCGGAGCTTTCCTACGCAGTGAGAAAGCTAGGATGTATCGCCGGAATCAACATTACGGCAAGCCATAACCCGCCGGAGTACAATGGATACAAAGTATATTGGGAAGACGGCGCTCAGATTACACCGCCGCATGACAAAGGAATTATGGATGATGTAAAAGCAATCGAAGATTACACAACCATGAAGACGATGGGACTAGATGAGGCGAAGGCGGCAGGGCTCTACGAGACAATCGGAGCGGAGGTTGACGATTCTTACATCGAAGAGCTCAAAAAACAGGTGCTTCATCAGGACGCCATCGACGCAGTCGGAAAAGAGTTGAAGATTGTATACACACCGCTTCATGGAACAGGTAACATTCCGGCGCGCCGTATTTTAAAAGAACTTGGCTTTGAAAATGTATATGTGGTAAAAGAGCAGGAGCTGCCGGACGGAGAGTTCCCGACCGTTTCTTATCCGAATCCGGAAGCTGCGGAAGCATTTGATTTGGGACTGAAACTGGCAAAAGAGATTGACGCAGACATCGTGCTCGCAACAGATCCGGATGCGGACAGGCTTGGCGTCCGTGTAAAAGACAGCAACGGCGGGTATCACACTCTGACAGGAAATATGTCCGGATGCCTGCTGGCTGACTATGAGATTGGACAGAGAAAAGAACTCAAAGGATTGCCGGAGGACGGATATCTGATTAAGACAATCGTTACCTCCAACATGGCAGATGCGATTGCAAACTATTATAACGCAGGATTAATCGAGTGCCTGACCGGGTTCAAATATATTGGACAGCAGATTCTCGGATTTGAGACAAGCGGTAAAGGCGAGTACTTATTTGGTTTCGAAGAGAGCTACGGCTGCCTGATTGGAACACATGCAAGAGACAAAGACGCAATTGTTGCTACAATGGCACTTTGTGAGGCTGCCGCTTATTATAAGACAAAGGGCATGAACCTGTGGGATGCTATGATTGCACTGTATGAACGTTACGGATATTACAAAGATGATATCCAGTCCATCACAATGAAAGGAATTGAAGGTCTTGCCAAGATTCAGAGTATCCTTGAGACACTGAGAAAGAATCCGCCGACAGAGATTGCCGGATACAAGGTACTGAAAGCAAGAGATTACAAAGAAGATACAATCAGGGACATGGCGACAGGCGAAGTGACAGGGACAGGGCTTCCGTCATCCAATGTACTGTATTATGATTTGACAGACGATGCATGGCTTTGTGTAAGACCTTCCGGTACAGAGCCGAAAGTCAAATTCTATTATGGCATAAAAGGCACCTCTCTTTCAGATGCAGATGAAAAATCCGCAGCAATGGGCAAAGAAGTCCTTGCAATGATTGACAAAATGATATGATGCAAAGTTACGAATCAGCCGTCAGCGAGAATGCTCAATGCATGGACAGCGGGAACGGCTGAGTGACGGCAGCAGCGGGCGGTATGGCTGAAACGTAAGGCAGAAGTATGGAAAACCGCGAGATTCCGCGATATTTCCGGGAAAATCGCTTGACAAACAGGGATACAGCAAGTATAACAGTATTTAAGGGCAGCGCCGTATAACTGCGTGCAAGAGCCTTTGAGCTGTTAGAATTAATATTCTACTACAATTAAGAGGAGGAAATATCCATGAACAAAACAGAGTTAATCGCAGCAATTGCAGAAAAAGCAGAAATTTCCAAGAAAGACTCAGAGAAAGCAGTAAAGGCTTTTATTGATGTAATTACAGAAGAACTGAAAAATGATGAGAAAGTCCAGTTAGTCGGATTCGGAACATTCGAAGTCAGCAAGAGGGCTGCAAGAACAGGAAAGAACCCACAGACTGGTGAGCCGATGACAATCAGCGCTTGCAAAGCCCCAAAATTCAAAGCTGGTAAAGCACTGAAGGACGCTGTAAACTAAGGCGAAAGAACAGATATCGTTGAGAGAACGTATGGAGATAACAGCAGAAGGGCAGAGGTCGGACAACCTCTGCCCTTCTGCTGTACAAGATTATCTGATAAGAAAGAGGAAAAAGAAATGAGACTGGATAAATTTTTAAAAGTGTCCCGCCTGATAAAGCGCAGAACCGTGGCAAATGAGGCGTGCGATGCGGGAAGAGTCCTTGTCAACGGAAACGTGGCAAAGGCATCCGTGAAAGTAAAAGTCGGTGATGTCATAGAGATACAGTTCGGCACGAAAACCGTAAAAGTAGAGGTCATGGATTTGCAGGATACGACAAAAAAAGAAGAAGCAAAAGACCTGTTCCGGTACCTGTAAGTTGTCAGGTGTGTTAAGGGGGACAGTCCCTTCTGACAGGGGACTGCCCCCCTTCTGATAGGGGACTGTCCCCCTTGAACGGATTCCGATTTTTGCGCAGTTCTAATCTCCCCTCATCTCTCATATATTATAAAAGATTACAGTTTCTGTAATCAAAAGCGCCGTGAAGGGGGAGCTTGTATGGAAGAAAGACAGGCTGCGAAAGCACACAAGCTGGTAATCAATAACCGGAAGACAAGTATGGTGACCGGAGTATTAGATGTGCTTTCGTTTGATTTGAACGAGATATTGCTGGAGACAGAGCAGGGGATGCTGATGGTAAAAGGGACAGATTTGCATGTGAACCGCCTAAGTGTAGAAAAGGGCGAGGTAGATTTGTCGGGAAATATTGACAGCGTAGCATATTCCAGTGCGAGCCAGGTGAACCGGCAGAATGAGAATCTATTTGCCAAGCTGTTCAAGTAGGTTTATTTTATGATGCTTGGGATTGGAAAAGAGGCGGCGGTGTTCCTCTATGCGGGACTGTCCGGAATCGTAATATTTGTCGGATATCAGATTTTATGTCAGGTGCGCAGACTGGTCAGACATTCATTGCTGGTGATTAATCTGGAAGACATATTTTATTGGGTTGGTGTCAGCCTGTATACCTTTCGGCAAATGTATTTAACGACATATGGTAGTATTCGATGGTTCTTTATACTAGGAATTGTACTTGGCATATCAAGTGCATTTTTTTGCAGGATTTTGGCTAAAAAAATCTTTGTAAAATGCAAGAAAATCCTTGAAAAATACATGGAAAACCGATAGAATATCCTTAATAAGCAGGGGTGCTTATAGTGGGATTAATAAGTTGGGTGAGTACGAATATGAATAAGAAAAAAACGGCAGCAGCCGTCAGGCGGAAGGGCCGAAGTCAGAGTCCTGTTTCCCGTCAGCACAGGAAGAGTGTAAGGATTATCTGCGCAGTATTGATGATATTGACGTTGGTACTTGTAGTGAATTCCGTTTCGTTATATGCGAAGAATGAATCGTACAAGCAGCAGGAGGCAGAACTGAAGGCACAGATAAAAGAGGAAAAAGAGCGGTCGAAGGAAGTGGCAGCTTATGAAGAGTATGTTAAGACCGATGATTATATTAAAGAAGTTGCAGAAGAGAAGTTAGGTCTGGTAGACCCGAATGAGGTTCTATTCAGGCAGACAAATTAAGTATGTACGCAAAAGAGAAACTCCGGAAAAACTCCGGAGTTTTTTCTATTGTGTAATCAACAGACACAATGGGGCGCAAAGGGGACAGTCCCTTCTCAGAAGGGACTGTCCCCTTTGCAATTATCCCCTTTGGAATTCTCATGGAATTAGGGAGGGATTACAATGGAGGACGGACAGGTATTGCATACAAGTCCTTATGTAACACAAATTGAAAAGTTTGCGGATTCTCTGACGCAGCTTGCACATACGTTTCTGAAGATGGATGACCGGAAGAAGGCTTTTACGAATGAAGAGGTCGAAGGGATGTTTGACCAGGTGAAGGGGCATGTCTGCGGACAGTGTGAAAAATGTTCCTGGTGTTGGGGCGAAAATTTTGTCCATACCTGTCAGATGGGCTATGAGATTTTGTCTGCGATTGACCAATACGGGGATGAGCTGAATGTGGAGACGAAACGGAAATTGCAGCAGTGCTGCATTATGGCGCCGCGTTTTCTGAGGGAGATGTTGGAGGCATTTCAGGCGGCGCGCAAGAATATGATGTGGATGAACCGGATTGCACTGAGCCGGGAAGGGTGCGCCATCCAGATGGACACGTTTGCAGAAATGATTCGCCAGACGGCGAAGGAGATGGAGAATAGTATTTTTCGGGATGAGCGTCTGGAAAAAAAGGTGCTTGCCGTATTGAAAAAGCGGGGCGTGCGTGTTCTGTATATGAATTTCTTCATGAACCCGGAGGGAAAGTATGAGGTTCATGTAACTGCACGGGCGCTGCGGGAACCATGTGTCCCGGTGCGGGAGATTGTGCGGGATATTTCCGCAGCCGCAGGAAGAAAACTTGTGCTTGTCGGAACGCAGGCACAGACGCTCGGCAAGGAATATGTGACACTGGTCTGTATGGAAGGATCGGCGTATTACACCATTCAGGGTGTTGCGAGAATCGGCAAAGGCTGTAACCAGATTTCCGGGGACAATTTTATGATGACGGATTTGCCGGGCGGCCGTCAGGGAGTCGCAATTTCTGACGGGATGGGATCCGGGGAAAAGGCGTGCCGGGAAAGCACACAGGTCATTGAGCTCCTGGAGGAATTGCTGGAGGCCGGATTCCCGGAGAAAATGGCAATCCAGATGATTAACACGACACTGGTTATGGGGCGCGAAGAGATTCACTATTCAACCATAGACATGAGCATTTTCAATCTGTATACCGGAAACTGTGAGATTGTAAAAGCGGGCGCATCCTCGACATTCATCAAGAAAAAAGACAAGGTAGAGCATTTGAGTTCCACAAGTCTGCCGGTCGGGGTGGTTCAGAAAATCGAGGTGGATACAGTCATGCGCCAGCTTGAGGACGGGGATTTCGTCATTATGGTGACGGATGGCATCATGGATGCCCTCCCGGTCGGGGAACAGGATGTATTGCTGGAAACGATTATCCAGGGGACGGTGATGATTAATCCGAAGGAAATGGCGCAGCACATTTTACAGCAAGTGTTGAATTGGACAGGCAAACCGCCGCAGGACGACATGACCGTACTGGTTGTCGGAATCTGGAAACGGTGAGGTTCGCCTGTGGATGGCTGAAATCCGAATCAAGGCTAAAATCTGAAGACGGCATCTTGCATTTTCAAATAAGATTGAGTATAGTTTACATATGAAACGAGTAGAAGAATTTATCAGACAACAAGATATGATTGCCCGCGGGGAGCGGGTAATTGCAGGTATATCGGGCGGGGCAGATTCGGTATGCCTGTTTTGTGTGCTTATGGAGCTGCGTGAGAAACTCGGTTTTGACCTTGTGGCAGTGCATGTCAACCACGGACTCCGGGGAGAGGCGGCGGACAGAGACGAAGAATTTGTCCGGCAGCTTTGCAGCACACATCACGTTCCACTGGAAGTTTTCCGGATTAACATGGAATCAATTGCAAAAATATGGAAACAATCTCTGGAGGAGGCAGGGCGCACTGCGCGCCGGAATGCATTTGAGTCGGTATGTGAACAGTATGGCGGCAGTAAGATTGCGCTGGCACATCACCAGAATGACAATGCGGAGACGCTGCTCTGGAATCTGTCCAGAGGGGCGGGGCTGGAAGGGATGTGCGGAATCCGTCCGGTGAACGGGAAGTATATCCGGCCGCTGCTGTCTGTGAGCCGCAGCGAAATTGAGCGGTATCTTGCAGAACGCAATCAGCCGTACTGTACAGATGAGACAAATGCACAGATAGACTACACGAGAAATAAGCTGCGCCATCTTGTACTCCCGGTGCTGGAAGAACAGGTAAACACGCAGGCAGTCCGGCATATGAATGAAACAATGGAACAGATGCAGGAACTTCAGAGTTACATGGAGCTGCAGACGGATGAGGCATACGCCTGTTGTGTAAATATTTCCTGTCAGGGACAGCTTATTATTTCATGGGAAATGTTCCGGCAGTTCCCGGACATTTTAAAAAAGATGCTTATCCGGCGTTGTATGGAAGAGATATGTGGGAAGAAAAAAGATATCAGCCAGGTGCACATCCGGGCAGTGCTGGAATTGTTCGGAAAACAGACAGGGCGCAGCGTGGATTTGCCGTATGGCATGCAGGCAAAGCGGATATATGAGGGCGTGCGCCTACAGACCTGTCGGAAAATACTGCCGGAAGCCCGGCAGGGAACCCCGGATGGGCATGCAGCGGCACAGGCGGCAAACACAGTGGAGCGGGCAGGAAACACCGAGTATACCGGAAGATTTTCCCCGGTCCCGCTTGCGGTTCCCGGCGAAACGGTGCTGGAAGGGCGGAATCTGACGATTCGCTGTAAAATATTTGAAAAAAGCGAGGGTTTTTCGGCAAATGATATCCCTCAAAAAGTATACACGAAATGGTTTGACTATGATATAATAAAGAATAGTCTGTATATTAGGACAAGACAAGATGAGGACAGCATTGTAATCGACAAGGCAGGGCATCGGCAGAAGATAAAGAAATGGTTTATAAATAAAAAGATTCCGGCGGAATCCAGAAATCAGATTTTACTGATTGCAGAGGGCAGTCAGGTTCTGTGGATCCCGGGATACAGAAGAAGCAGTGCCTGTCAGGTGCAGGATACGACGAAGAGAATCCTGCAGATTGAGATGCAAATATACAAAAGCGATGGAGGAAAGAAGAATGGCAGAGACAATCCGGGAATTAGTGTCTGAAAAAAACGTGGATAAGAGAATTGAGGAGTTAGGGAAAAAAATCAGTGAGGATTATGCAGGAAAGGAAATCCATCTGATTTGCGTCCTGAAAGGGGGCGTGTTCTTCATGTGTGAACTGGCAAAGAGAATCAGCGTTCCGGTATCCATGGACTTTATGAGCGTCAGCAGTTATGGGGATGACACAAAATCAAGCGGTGTCGTAAAAATCGTAAAGGATTTGGATGAGTCCATCGACGGCAAAGATGTGCTGATTGTGGAAGATATCATTGACTCCGGACGTACACTGTACTATCTGATTGACATTTTAAAGAAGAGAAACCCGAAGAGTATTCACCTTTGCACACTGTTGGATAAGCCGGAGCGTCGTGTGAGAGATGTGAAGGTAGATTACGTCGGATTCAATATTCCGGACGAATTTGTAGTAGGCTACGGTCTGGATTATGCACAGAAATATAGAAACCTGCCTTTCATCGGAGTTGTGGAAGGGGCAGAATAGAGAGGAGTATATACCATTGAATAATGACAATAAAAAGTATAGAAGTGCCAGCGGGGCGACATTTGCCGTATTTGTGATTGTCGTGCTCTTTGCGCTCTGGTTCGCAGGCCGTATGCAGGTTCAGAATCAGGAGATGACATATACCCGTTTTGCACAGGAAGTGCAGGCGGGCAATGTAGAAGATGTCACAATCAACCAGAACAAGACAGTACCGACCGGATATGTGACATTTACCTTGAAAGACAGCGGGACGACCAGTAAAGTTTACGTATCGGACGTCAATACCGTGCAGGAAATGATGAAGAAGTATGATATGGATTACCGAATGCCGAATGTGCCGGAGGACGGACTGTTTGAGACAATGGTTCTGCCGGTATTGCTTACGGCGGTTGCATTTTTGCTGATTTTCATGCTGATGAACCGTCAGGCGGGCGGCGGAGCCAACGCGAAAGCGATGAATTTCGGAAAGAGCCGTGCACGCATGAGCTCTCCGAGTGATAAGAAGGTGACATTTGCGGACGTAGCCGGTCTGAAGGAGGAAAAAGAGGAGTTGGAGGAAATCGTTGATTTCCTGAAGACGCCGAAAAAGTATATTCAGGTCGGGGCAAGGATTCCGAAAGGCGTTCTGCTTGAGGGACCTCCGGGAACCGGTAAGACACTGCTTGCAAAAGCAGTCGCAGGCGAGGCAGGGGTGCCGTTTTTCAGTATTTCGGGTTCTGACTTCGTGGAAATGTTTGTCGGTGTCGGAGCGTCACGTGTCCGTGATTTGTTCCAGGATGCGAAGAAAAATTCACCGTGTATCATCTTCATCGATGAGATTGATGCGGTTGCAAGACGGCGCGGAAGCGGTCTCGGCGGCGGACACGACGAGCGTGAGCAGACATTGAACCAATTGCTTGTCGAGATGGACGGTTTCGGGATAAATGAAGGGATTATCGTGATGGCGGCGACGAACCGGAAAGACATTCTGGACCCGGCGATTCTTCGTCCGGGACGTTTTGACAGAAATGTAATCGTAGGACGTCCGGATGTGGGCGGAAGGGAAGAGATTCTGAGAGTCCATGCGAAAAATAAACCGCTGGGTGATGATGTGGATTTGAGACAGATTGCTCAGACAACAGCGGGATTTACAGGGGCAGACTTAGAGAACCTGTTGAATGAGGCTGCAATTCTGGCAGCAAAAGAAGACCGCGTATATATTCAGCAGTCCGATATCCGCCATGCATTTGTAAAAGTTGGTATCGGGCCGGAGAAAAAGAGTCGGATTGTATCAGAAAAAGAGCGGAGAATCACTGCTTACCACGAGGCAGGTCACGCAATTTTGTTCCATGTGCTGCCGGATGTAGGCCCGGTGTACAGCGTATCTATCGTGCCGACAGGGGCTGCCGGCGGATATACGATGCCGCTGCCGGAAAAGGATGATATGTTCAACACAAAAGGACATATGCTGCAGGAGATTGTTGTATCACTTGGCGGACGGGTTGCGGAGGAAGAGATTTTCGACGATATTACAACCGGAGCATCTCAGGATATCAAGCAGGCGACTGCAATTGCGAAATCAATGATTACGAAGTTCGGTATGTCTGAGAAACTTGGACTGATTAATTATGACAATGACAGTGATGAAGTATTTATTGGAAGGGACTTTGGCCATACATCCAGGGGATACGGAGAGAAGGTTGCATCGACAATTGATGAAGAAGTAAAACGAATCATTGATGAATGTTATGATAAAGCAAAGACTCTGCTACAGGAGTATCATCCGGTTCTGGAATCCTGCGCTCAGTTACTGTTAGAAAAAGAAAAAATTACGAGAAGTGAATTCGAGGCACTTTTTGAGGACTAAACGGAATCTGAGAGGAGTTTTTTATTATGAGAAAAGACGCATTGTTCTGCGATGGAACATCATCTTATGTAATACCGGCGGAACCGAAGAAATATGAGCGGATTCGGCTTCGTTTCCGGACTGCAAAAAATGATGTCGCAGATGTTTTGCTACTTGTGGGGGAAAAGAATGAAAGCTACCGAATGCAGAAAAAAGAAAGTGTTGGAGAGTTTGATTTTTATGAGATAGACTGGATTCTTGGAAAAGAACCGTTCATTTATAGCTTTGAGATACAGCGCGGTGAGGAAATCTGTTTTTATAACCGCTGCGGTGTATCGGATAAGATTGTAGAATATTATGCTTTTAAGATTGTGCCGGGATTTTCCACGCCGGACTGGGCGAAAGGTGCAGTCATGTACCAGATTTTTGTGGACCGTTTCAATAACGGGGACACATCGAACGACGTGGAGGACCGGGAGTATGCGTACATTGGAGCTCCGTGTGAGAAGGTAAAGGACTGGAGCAAACCGCCGGAGAGTCCCGATATCCGACGCTTTTACGGCGGTGATTTGCAGGGGGTCATGGATAAGCTGGACTACTTGCAGGATCTTGGCGTGGAAGTGGTTTACTTCAACCCGCTGTTTGTTTCCCCATCCAATCATAAGTACGATATTCAGGATTATGATTATATTGATCCGCATTATGGAAAAATTGTCCATGACGGCGGTGAAGTACTTGCCGGGGGCGATATGGATAATACCCATGCGACAAAGTATCAGATTCGGACCGGGGACAGGGCAAACCTTGAGGCAAGCAATGAAATGTTTGCAAAACTGGTGGAGGAAATGCATAAGCGTGGCATGCGCGTCATTCTTGACGGCGTATTCAATCACTGCGGTTCCTTCAATAAATGGATGGACCGGGAGCGTATTTACGAGCAGCAGGAGGACTATCACAAAGGTGCATTTGTCAGTGCGGACAGTCCGTACCGGAGTTTTTTCCAGTTTTTTAAGAACGAGGATTCGGAGTGGCCATATAACCAAAGTTATGACGGCTGGTGGGGACATGATACACTGCCAAAATTAAACTATGAAGATTCTCCGAAACTGGAGAAATATATTTTGGATATTGGGAAGAAATGGGTTTCCTATCCGTACAATGTCGACGGTTGGAGACTGGATGTTGCGGCAGACTTAGGACATTCCAATGAATATAACCATATGTTCTGGAACGCCTTCCGCAAAGAAGTCAAACATGTCAAACCGGATGCGCTGATTCTGGCGGAGCATTATGGTGACCCGACGGACTGGCTGCAGGGGGATCAGTGGGACAGCGTTATGAATTACGATGCATTTATGGAACCGCTGACGTGGTTTTTGACAGGGATGGAAAAACATAGCGATGAACGGCGGACAGACCTGTGGGGCAACGCCGATATTTTTGTCAATACAATGAACCACTTTATGTCCTGTATGCTGACGCCGTCGCTGCAGGTGGCGATGAATGAACTGTCGAACCACGACCATTCTCGTTTCTTGACAAGAACGAACCATATTGTGGGACGCGTAGATACACTTGGCTCCAAGGCGGCCGGGGAGGGCGTCAATCCGGCGGTGTTCTGCGAGGCGGTTGCCGTGCAGATGACCTGGGTTGGAGCGCCGACCGTATATTACGGAGATGAAGCCGGAGTTGTCGGCTTCACAGACCCGGACAACCGAAGGACATTTCCGTGGGGAAATGAAGACCAGCGGCTGCTGAGTTTCCATAAAGAAATGATTCGGATTCATAAAGAAGAACAGGCGCTGCGGACCGGCTCCCTGAAAATGCTGTACTGGGAGAACAATATTCTGGCATACGGAAGATTTCAGGGTGAGGAGCAGATTATCGTCGTACTGAACAACAGCAAGGAATTGAAACAGGTTACCGTTCCCGTCTGGCTGGCAGAGGCGCCAATGAACTGCCGCATGCGCCGGCTGATGTACACCTACGAAGAAGGGTTTACAACGGAGTACGACCAGTACATTGTGCAGGACGGCGAAATCGTAGTCAATATGGGAAGACATTCCGCACTCGTCCTGAAAACCGAGAAAGATGAGAGCGAAGTTTAAGATTACATAAAAGAGAAGAAAAAGGAGAGAGCAAAATGGCAGAAAAACCAAAGTATTATATCACAACTGCGATTGCCTACACATCCGGCAAACCGCACATCGGAAACACATATGAAATCGTACTTGCAGACGCAATTGCAAGATACAAGAGAAGTCAGGGGTACGATGTATTTTTCCAGACAGGAACGGATGAGCACGGACAGAAGATTGAGCTGAAGGCTGAAGAGGCGGGAATCACGCCAAAGGAATTTGTAGACAACGTGTCCCGTGAGATTAAGAGAATATGGGACCTGATGGATACTTCTTATGATAAATTTATCCGGACAACAGATGAACAGCACGAGAAACAGGTCCAGAAGATTTTCAAGAAACTGTACGATCAGGGAGACATTTACAAAGGACACTACGAGGGGATGTATTGTACCCCGTGTGAATCCTTCTTTACAGAATCTCAGTTGGTAGACGGAAAATGTCCGGACTGCGGACGTCCGGTGCAGCCTGCAAAGGAAGAGGCATATTTTTTCAAGATGAGCAAATACGCAGACAGGCTGATTGACCATATCAATACACATCCGGAGTTTATTCAGCCGGTATCCAGAAAGAATGAGATGATGAACAACTTCCTTCTTCCTGGACTGCAGGATTTGTGTGTATCCAGAACCTCGTTCAAATGGGGGATTCCGGTAGACTTTGATTCAAAACATGTGGTTTATGTATGGCTGGATGCACTGACAAATTATATCACCGGAATCGGCTACGACTGTGACGGCGAGAGCAGCGGGCAGTTTAAGAAAAACTGGCCGGCAGATTTACATTTGATAGGAAAAGATATCATTCGTTTCCATACGATTTACTGGCCGATTTTCCTGATGGCGCTGGGGCTTCCGCTGCCGAAACAGGTATTCGGACATCCGTGGCTGCTGCAGGGAGACGGTAAGATGAGCAAATCCAAAGGAAATGTATTGTATGCCGATGAGCTGGTGGATTTCTTCGGGGTAGATGCGGTCCGTTATTTCGTACTCCACGAGATGCCGTTTGAGAATGATGGTGTGATTTCCTGGGAGCTGATGGTAGAGCGTATGAACTCCGACCTTGCGAACACGCTTGGAAATCTTGTAAACCGTACAGTTTCTATGACAAATAAATACTTTGGCGGAACCGTAACGGACAAGGGGATGGCAGAGGAAGTCGATGCAGACCTGAAAGCGGTTGTGGAGAATACGCCAAAAGCAGTGGATGCAAAAATGGAAGACCTGCGTGTGGCAGATGCGATTACGGAAATCTTTAATCTGTTTAAACGATGCAACAAATACATTGATGAGACAATGCCGTGGGTACTTGCAAAAGATGAGGCGAAGAAAGACCGCCTGGAGACTGTACTGTGGAATCTGATTCAGGGAATTTCCGCGGGCGCAGAGCTTCTGGAGTCCTTCATGCCGTCCACGAGCAAGAAGATTCTTGCACAGCTTGGCGGCGGGCATGTGACAGACAAGCCGGAAATCCTCTTCCAGAGACTGGATTTGGAAGAAGTGATGAAGAAAGTCGAAGCGCTTCATCCACACGTTGAAGAGGCGGAAGAAGAGAAAGAGGAAGAAGCCGTCATTGACATTGAGGCAAAACCGGAGATTACATTCGACCAGTTCGGTGCAATGCAGTTCCAGGTCGGAGAAATCATTGCCTGCGAAGAAGTGAAGAAGTCCAGAAAACTTCTCTGCTCTCAGGTAAAAATCGGAAGTCAGGTAAAACAGATAGTATCCGGAATCAAGGCACACTATACGGCAGAAGAAATGGTCGGAAAGAAAGTCATGGTTCTCGTGAACCTGAAACCCGCGAAACTCGCTGGCGTGCTTTCCGAAGGAATGCTCCTGTGTGCAGAAGACGCAGAAGGCAGCCTTGCACTGATGGTACCGGAAAAAGAAATGCCGGCAGGCGCAGAAATTTGTTAATCAATTCATATGGATTCAGATGGGGACAGTCCCTTCTGAGAGGGGAATGTCCCTTTTCAGAAGGGACTGTCCCCTTTGTCTTAAATTGACAAAAAAATAACGATTTGCTGTAAAGTTTTTGTAAAAACATGTGTCTTGTCAGCTGTAAAACCGGATGATATAATAGGCACAATACATAATTTCATTTTAAATAAATAAACAGAAAGGGTTTGAGTATGTCTATTACGGAGGAGATTAAACAGTTAAAGGCGGAGAAGAATGCGGTGATTCTGGCGCATTATTATGTGGAGCCGGAAGTGCAGGACATTGCGGATTACATAGGAGATTCGTTTTATCTGAGTAAGGTTGCGGTTGGATTGAAGGAGCAGACGATTGTGTTCTGTGGCGTGTCCTTTATGGGGGAAAGCGCCAAAGTGCTGAATCCGGAGAAAACGGTGCTGATGCCGGATGCATCGGCGGATTGCCCGATGGCGCATATGGCGGACAGAGAGACGATTGAGAAGATGCGTGCGAAGTATGAAGATTTGGCGGTTGTCTGCTATATCAATTCGACGGCAGAGCTGAAACAGTATTCGGATGTCTGTGTCACTTCGGCAAATGCGGTGAAAATCGTGAAACAATTGCCGAACAAGAATATTTTCTTCATTCCGGACAGGAATCTTGCACATTATGTCGCAAGTCAGGTTCCGGAGAAACATTTTGTATATAATGAAGGGTTCTGCCCGATTCATGAGCATATGATTTTACAGGAGGTGCTTGATGCAAAAGCAGCATATCCGGGGGCGCTTGTGTTGACGCATCCGGAATGCCCAAAGGCGATTCTTGATGTATCTGATTATATTGGAAGCACTTCGGGGATTATCCAATATGCTAAGGGAAGCGAGAAGAAAGAGTTTATTATTTGTACGGAAAATGGTGTCCGCTATAAGTTGGAAAAGGAAAACCCGGACAAGCAGTTTTATTTTACGAAGACTGAGCCTGTCTGTACCGATATGAAAAAGATTACATTGGAAAAGGTACTGCATGTATTGCAGACCGGTGAAAATGAAGTGCATGTCACCGATTCTCTGAGAGAACTTTCAGGGAAACCGCTGGAGCGGATGTTGGAACTCGGAAAGTAAGAGCACAGGGGAGAGAAGGACTGGAAAATGAAAAAAATGAATGCGGATGTTGTAATTGTTGGTACTGGAGTGGGCGGATTGTTCAGTGCGCTTAGCCTTCCGCGCGAGAAAAAAATCGTGATGATTACAAAGGCTGACTTGGAAAGCAGTGATTCTTTCCTCGCACAGGGCGGAATCTGTATGCTGCATGATGAAAATGACTATGACAGTTATTTTGAAGATACGATGAAAGCCGGACATTATGAGAACCGGAAAGAGTCTGTGGACATTATGATTCGCAGTTCTCAGGAAATTATCAAAGAGCTTGTAAAATATGGCGTGGACTTTGAGCGGGAGGATGATGGCAGTTTCGCATACACAAGAGAAGGCGCGCATTCAAGACCGCGTATCCTGTTCCATGAGGATATTACGGGAAAAGAGATTACAAGTAAGCTGTTAGCACAGGTGAAGAAACTGGAAAATGTCGAAATACACGAGTATACAACGATGACAGATATCATAGTGGAGGATGGATGCTGTGTTGGTATTGTTGCACAGAGGCAGACAGAGCAGATTGAGATTTACGCCCCTGATACGATTTTCGCAAGCGGGGGAATCGGCGGTCTGTACAAACATTCTACCAACTTCCCGCATCTGACCGGAGATGCGCTGGAGATTGCTAAAAAGCATGGTATCCGCCTGGAACATCTGGACTATGTGCAGATTCATCCAACTACGTTGTACTCCACGAAACCGGGCAGACGGTTTTTGATTTCCGAATCTGTGCGGGGAGAGGGAGCTTTGTTGTATGATAAAAATATGAAACGGTTTGTCAATGAACTGTTACCAAGAGATGTGGTGACAAAAGCAATCCGGGAACAGATGGAAAAGGATGGCACGGATTTTGTCTGGCTGTCTATGGAACCGATTGACAAAGAAACAATTTTAAATCACTTCCCAAACATCTATCAGCATTGTCTGGAGGAGGGATATGATGTGACCAAAGAGTGTATCCCGGTAGTTCCGGCACAGCACTATTTTATGGGCGGCATCTGGGTAGATTCTGACAGCCGGACTTCTATGCGGCATCTGTATGCGGTTGGAGAGACAAGCTGCAACGGTGTGCATGGTGCGAACCGTCTTGCAAGTAACTCCCTGTTAGAGAGTATTGTGTTTGCAAAGCGGGCAGCGGTCAAAATCTGCGGCGGCGTGAATCCATATGCAGGGGCAACAGAAACGGGCGATGAAAAGCTGAGGGCGTAGGTATAGAATCGGGGAAACAAAGCCGTGGCTATGGGGCTATAGATACAGAACCAGGAAACAGAGCCGTGGCTATGGAGTCAGAAAAACGGAATCGAAGTTATAGAACGGAGGAAAAATTTGATGAATAAAATTACAACGACATTGCAGGCGGACCATTTGATATTAGAAGCTTTGAGAGAAGACATTTCCAGTGAGGATGTTACGACAAACGCTGTAATGCGCGAGGCAGCAGACGGAGAAGTAGATTTAATCTGTAAACAGGATGGAATTATCGCCGGGCTGGATATTTTTAAGCGTGTGTTTGAATTGTTGGATGCAGATACGAAAGTGGAGCTTTTCTGCAAAGACGGAGATGCGGTAAAGGACGGTGAGCTGATGGGAAAGGTTTACGGCGATATTCGTGTGCTGCTCTCCGGCGAACGTGTGGCATTAAATTATTTACAAAGAATGAGTGGGATTGCTTCCTATACGCATTCTGTCGCAGCATTGCTTAAAGGCAGCAAAACGAAACTGCTGGATACGAGAAAAACAACGCCGAATATGCGTATTTTTGAAAAATACGCAGTCCGTGTGGGAGGCGGATACAACCATCGCTATAACCTGTCTGACGGAGTGCTTTTGAAGGATAATCATATCGGTGCGGCAGGCAGTGTGGCAAAGGCAATTGAAATGGCAAAAGAGTACGCCCCGTTTGTCCGCAAGATTGAGATTGAAGTTGAGAATCTGGATATGGTAAAAGAGGCAGTGGACGCCGGAGCGGATATCATTATGCTGGATAATATGTCTGTGGAGGAGATGCAGGAGGCAATCCGAATCATTGACGGAAGGGCAGAGACAGAGTGTTCGGGAAATGTGACAAAAGAAAATATCGGCAGGCTGACAGCTATTGGGGTGGATTATATTTCCAGCGGTGCGCTGACACATTCTGCGCCGATACTTGACATTTCGCTGAAAAATCTGCATGCTGTATAGAGAAATGAAAGCGGAGGTCACTATGACAGGTACGGAACGAAGAACAACGATCGTTGAGCAAATCCAAAATAGTAAAACGCCAGTGTCAGGAACTGCGCTTGCGAAACAGTGTGATGTAAGCCGACAGGTCATCGTGCAGGATATTGCACTGATTCGGGCAGCAGGTTATGATATCATTTCTACAAACAGAGGATACATTTTGAATGCGCCGCATACGCTGAGCCGGGTGTTCAAAGTACACCATACGGATGAGCAGTTGGAGGAGGAACTGTATTCCATTGTGGATTTGGGAGGCTGCGTGGCAAATGTGATGGTCAACCATCGTGTGTATGGTCACATGGAGGCGGAGCTGGGGATTAACTCCAGGCGTAAAGCGATGGCGTTTATTGATGATATTAAAAATGGAAAATCCAGTCCTCTGAAAAATATCACTTCCAATTACCATTATCATCGGGTGGAGGCTGACAGTGAAGAAACGCTGGATATGATTGAGGAAATGTTAAAAGAAAAGAAATTTCTTGTGCAATAGAAAACTGGACTGATAAAATGATAAGCAAGTGGCTGTTTTTGTACAGCCACTTTTGTGTTATTCTTTCTGAGATAAGGAATAATAGGATATCAGGGGCAAAATACCTTTTGCCCCCAACATCAAAATATTTGAGAGGAATACAGAATGAAAAAAATAGCAGTGATTAATGACTTGTCCGGGTTCGGGCGCTGCTCGCTGACAGCGGCTATTTCCGTAATTTCAGTGATGGGAGTACAGCCGTGTCCGCTGCCGACAGCCATATTGACAGGGCAGACCGGATATCCAAGTTATTATTGCGATGATTATACAGATAAAATGGACTTGTTCCGTCAGGAATGGGAGAAGATGGGGGCGCAGTTTGATGGGATTTATACCGGATTTGTCGCAAGTGAAGGACAGATAGATTATATATCTCATTTTCTTGATACATTTTATAAGAAGAAAACATTTCTGCTTGTAGATCCGGTCATGGGGGACGAGGGTAAAGTATATGACATATTTACCCCGGAACTGCTGCATAAAATGAAAGAACTGGCAATGCGGGGTGACATTATCACACCCAATCTGACAGAACTGTGCCTGCTTACAGGCACAGATTATAAGATGCTGCAGAATCTGACGGACGGGCGGCATCTGATGACAATTATCGGGCAGATGGCAAAAAATCTGATACAGAAAGGTCCGGAGACAGTGGTAGTAACAGGAATCCGATTTATTGACCAGGCTGACGGAGAGTGGAAGATTGGAAATCTGGCGGTGACGAAGAAACAAAGTAAGCTGTCGGCATTTCCATATATAGGCGGAAGTTTTTCAGGGACTGGCGATTTATTTGCATCAATTATCGCAGGCGGAACTGCAAGGGGAGATGACATTTTTGAAATCATGGATTTGGCGGGAGTGTTTATTGAACGCGCGATGAAAGATTCCGTGGCAGAACAAGTGCCGCGGAATGATGGGGCAAATTATGAGAAGTTTTTGGGGATGCTGATTTAACAGCAAAGGGGACAGTTACCTGAACTATTTCACAAAATGCCGCATTGCTATTAGAGGATAATATGTGCTATGATATGTAAGAAAATTACTGCAATCATACAATCATATTAAAAAAGACAGAGGTGATAATATATGAGTTTTGTATCAGGAGACGTATGTTATATTCTGGAAGATAACAAATATGTTACGAAAGTAAAGGTAATGGGGCGGCAGGAGGAGCTGTATATTGTACAGCGAATCGGTTCCTGTGGTGCAATCCGGATGACTGAAAAAGAATTGTTTGCAACGGAAGAAGAGGCGGCAGCAAGTAAGAAAACGACACATGCATTGGTAAGTCCGCAGTTATCGATACTGCCGGAGAGGGATAATATACCGAAGATTATTTAAATAAGAATATAGAATATTCTGAAAATGCAAGGCAAAGGGGACAGTCCCTTCTGACAGGGGACTGTCCCCAGAAATAAAATCATTTCGTCAACACTTCAACCCCATCTTCTTTTACCAGCACCATATATTCAATCTGAGCGGAAAGCCCATCATCAATTGTATACACAGTCCAATCATTATCCTCATCTACAAAGAAGTCAGGACTTCCCTCGTTAATCATCGGTTCGATTGTAAACATCATACCGGGAACGAGCAGCATTTCGGAGCCTTTAGGCGTAACATAGCTGACAAAAGGATCTTCATGGAATTGCAGCCCGATTCCATGTCCGCCGATTTCCTCTACGACAGAGTAGCCGTTTGCCCGCGCGTGTGTGTTGATTGCATCGGCAATGTCACCGAGGTGTCCCCACGGTTTGGCGGCGGCGAGTCCGAGTTCCACGCATTCTTCGGTCACCTTTATGATTCGCTCCGCGCGTTCTGACACCGTTCCCATTTTAAACATTCTGGAGGCATCGGAGAAATAGCCGTTCAGAATCGTGGAAACATCGACATTGATGATATCTCCTTCCTGCAAAATGATATTCTTATCCGGAATGCCGTGGCAAATCTCATTATTCAGGGAAGTGCATACGCTTTTGGGAAATCCCTGATAGTTGAGCGGTGCAGGGATACCGCCGTTCTTTGTTGTAACATCATACACAATTTTGTCAATCTCTTCTGTACTCATACCGATCTGAATCCGTTCGGCAACCGCATCCAGGACTTTTGTGTTGAGGGCGGCACTTTCCCTGATTTTTTCAATTTGGAATGGAGTTTTCAAAAGTTTCCGTTCCGGAACAATCTCTCCACGGTCAGCATGGAGCTGCATTCTCTCTTCAATTGGCATATGGCACTTTTTATATTTCTTTCCGCTGCCACACCAGCAAGGTTCATTTCTTTCCATTTTACATTCCTCATTTCTTTCTTATTATTTATATCTATATCTATTAAATGATATTGGATTCTCATGCGGCATGAAACACATGACCTTTTGATACTGTCATCAAATTACAATTCTGAACGGCTATAACAGATGTGTCAATAGCTCAAATTAAAATTCTGAGCAGCTATGACAGATGTATAAACAATCCAAATTACAATTCAGGGCAGCTATAACAGATGTATAAACAGTCCGCTTCTGAGTTTCGGCTCAAACCAGGTAGACTTCGGTGGCATCAGCCGCCCCGCATCGGCGACGCGGAGCAATTCCTCCATGGATGTCGGATACATTGCAAATGCGACGCTGTCCGGTGTTTCATCGGCAAGCCGGACCAATTCACCCAAACCGCGGATTCCTCCGACAAACTGAATGCGGGAATCTGTCTTTGGGTTTTTGATTCCAAGCAAAGGTCCGAGAATCATATTCTGTAACAAGGAGACATCAAGGCTGCTCACCGGGTCATCAGAGTATAAAGACGGACTCGCACACAGCCGGTACCATTTGCCTGCGGTATGCATATAAATTTCCCCTTTGTGCTGCGGACGGGAAACCGAATAAAGGCCGGAATCCCCACTGGATGCGGAACTCTCGCTGGAACCGGAATCCCCACTGAGGGCGGAACCCCCACCGGAGCCAGAATCCATGCAAACCGCATCCAGCTCCTTTACATCGAACCTGCTGCGAATCTTGTTCAGCAGGGATTCTACAGTATATCCGTTCAGTCCGGTTACAATGCGGTTATAATCGTAAATTCTGAGCTCTTCAGCCGGAAACAGCACGGACATAAAATAATTGAATTCCTCCGAGCCGTCAAAATCCGGATGTTCCTCTCTTCGTTTCAATCCGACCTTTACCGCAGAAGCAGCACGGTGGTGTCCATCCGCAATATACAAATGTTCCATATTGGAGATGAGCTGCGTAATCTGTTCAATTGTCTCTGGATTTTCGATTTTCCACACCTGATGCCGGATGCCGTCATCGCTGCAGAAGTCATAGACAGCCCGCTGTGACTGAATATTCCGAATCAGAGCCTGCAGTGCATCGACAGAGTGGTAAGCAAGAAAAATCGGTCCGGTCTGTGCATTCATCGTATCAATATGATGAATGCGGTCCAGTTCCTTTTCTTCGCGGGTATTCTCGTGACGGCGGATGACGCCATTTAAATAGTCGTCAATGGAAGTGCAGCCGACCAGCCCGGTCTGCGTTCTTCCGTGAAATGTCAGCGCATATAGATAATAGCAATCAGACGCATCCTGAATAAACAACCCGTCGTTTATCATACAAGTCAATGTATCCCGCGCCTTGTCATAAACCTGTTGAGAGTACATATCCGTATCATCAGGAAATTGCGTCTCGGCTCGGTCAATTTTTAAAAATGAAAGCGGCTGCCGCATCACCACTTCTTTCGCTTCGGAACGATTGTACACATCATAAGGAAGTGCGGCGATTTCCGCGGCGTATGCTTCTGCCGGGCGAACCCCGCGAAAAGGCTTAATATCTGCCATATCCGATACTCCTTTGGTTTTTAATATTTCAATCAGTCTTTAGTGTAGCACAAAAGGGGTGGAAAAGCAAAAGATTGAAAACCAAAAAACGGGTTTACATTGACAAAGAAAACGAACAAAGATAAAATAAAATTGAATAAAATTGTAATCCAAAATTCAGACGACCAATAGCGGTGGGGGGAGAGATTTATGAGTGAAAACTTACCAAAGTTAAAGATACATATGCTAGGTGGTTTTTCTATCATATATGGAGAGAAACCGATTTCCTTTGGCCGCAATACCGTGACAAAGGCGACGAAACTACTGTTGATTCTGCTTTACCGCGGAGAAAAAGGAATCTCAAGGGAAAAGCTGCTTGAGGAGCTGTACGGAAGGGAAGAACTTTCCGATGTGGCAAACAATCTGAGGGTAACAGTGCATCGCATGAAGAAAATGTTGGTTGAGGCAGGGCTGCCGCAGTATGATTATGTACATGCCAAAAAAGGAATCTACCGGTGGAATGCTCCGATGGAGACGGAGATTGACGCAAAAGTTTTCTCAGGATGTGTGGAGCAGGCGAAGGCAGCTTCGGATAAGGCTGAAAAAATAAAATGGCTGAAAACTGCGTGCCGGATGTACGGCGGCGACTTTTTACCAGATTTGTCCGGGGATGAGTGGGTACTGCTGGAGAGCGTCCGCTATAAAAGAGAGTATACCGATTCGCTGCGGGAGCTAAGTGATATGCTGATGGAGAACGGAGAGTACGAAGAAACCTTGCAGCTTATCGCCCCGGCATGCCGGATGTATCCGTTTGACGAGTGGCAGGCGGTACGCATTGATTGTTACATTGCACAGAATCGGTTCAAAGAGGCGATGAAAGAGTACGAAGAGACTGCGAAACTGTTTTTCGAAGAGCTTGGAATCAACCCATCGGAAAAGCTGATGAGCCAGTTTGAACTGATGAGCAGCCGCATCAATCACCGCCCGGGGGAAATCAAAGAAATCAAGATGCGTCTGAAGGAAACGGATGATGAGAGCGGCGCATATTACTGTAGCCTTCCGAGTTTTCGGGATAATTACCGGTTGATTGCACGTATTATGGAACGCAATGGGCAGTCCGTATACCTGATGCAGTGCAACATTACCAACGGCAAAGGGCAGCCCATGGAAAATGAAAAGAAATTGGATGTTCTGTCACAGGAATTATATGATACCATCCAGATGTGTCTTCGGAAGGGAGACTGCTTTACAAAATACAGTCCGTCACAGTTCCTAATCCTGCTTGTAGGGACGAACAAAGAAAACTGCGGCATGATTTTCGACCGCATTATGGCATATTTTTCAAGAGAGCACCAGTCGTGGGGACAGTATCTTGAATATGTGGTGTCCTCGGTGGCTGACGTCAATAAAGAAGATTCACCGATTCAATTTAAAAATAAGAAGGACACCGGCTGGGGCGAGGCAGAGAGGAAAATAGGTGTATGAATCAAAAAAAAGAAACAGGGATTGCCTTATATATGCCCAATATTGTCAATGTCTGCGTTGATGAAGACGAAAACGGAGAATTGTCAGGGCGGATTTATCACTGTTATGATGAAAATCCAGTACCATTTGCAAATGTCATTCGTATGGTAGAGTCGATGGAAGACCTCTATGACCGCATTGCGTTTCCGCAGGCGTCTACGAAGACGCGCGTATTTTCGAATACGGAAAAGAGAACAAGTGGAAATAAAGAAAAGGTGAAAAAAGCGAAAGACGTAGCGGCACAGCGTGGAAAACTGGGAACCTTTCTCGTCAGTGTACGATACCGCCAGAATTCAAGCTGGCAGGGCGAGGCAGAATGGGTAGAAAGCGGGAAAATACAGCAATTCGTCAGTGTGCTGGAGCTTTTGAAAATTCTGAGCAATGCATTGGAGCATGTCTGAATAATCATTTTCACAATCTGTACGCCTCTTTCGCGGCAGATTCACCTCGGATTTGGCAGATGCGGCTCGTGTTTTTGCTGTTTGCCGGTCATCGGATTTTTTATCGTATTTCTATGCGTTATTGCATTCCGTCGTTCGGGTGAAATCTGTCCCAAACTGCGGGATATATCTTACAGAAAACAATTGTTTTTATTTATTTTCGGACGTTCAGAAATGAGCGTCTTTTTTAGTACCAAAGAAACCGTCCGGCAATCTCCCATTAATTTCCAGTATTTACCATGAAAGAAAGGTATCAATCACTAGTATAATTTTCTCTGAAATTATTATTTACCAAGGAGAGGATGTCATGAATAAATATGCGTATATCAGAGTTTCAAGTAAAGACCAGAATATCGCACGGCAGGTTGAAGCTATGAAAGATATCGGTATCATACCGGGACACATGTATATAGATAAACAGTCGGGAAAGGATTTCAACAGGAAAAATTATAAACGGCTTCTGAAAAAAATACACTCAGGAGATGAACTCTACATAAAGTCAATAGACCGGCTTGGACGTGATTATGATGAAATCATAGAACAATGGCGCTGTCTTACCAAAAACAAAGACGTGGATATTATTGTATTGGATTTCCCGTTGCTGGATACGAGAAACCAAGTCAATGGGCTGACCGGAAAATTCATTGCCGATTTAGTGCTGCAGATACTCTCATACGTTGCACAGGTTGAGCGTGAAAATATCAGACAGCGGCAGGCAGAGGGAATCCGGATTGCAAAAGAAAAAGGTGTCAGGTTTGGAAGACCGTGTAAGCCATTTCCGGATAATTTCGGTAAAGTATATCAGTTATGGGAGTCCCATCAAATCAGTAAACGGGAGGCAGGAAGAATGCTCGGAATCAACCATACCACGTTTTCGAGGCTTATAGAGCGGTATCAACAAAATAAAACAAAATAATTTCCCCAAAAATGGGACAAAAGCTACACTTTTTGTTCCGTTATTTTTTTATGTATAAACTTGATAAAACCCACTTTTTATTCTATTTTATCATATCATAGCTGTCGGATAACGTCTATACCACTGTGGCGCAAAAAGTGTAGAATATGAGTCATTTCAGTGAATGACACGTATCCCGAATGGTACACCGGACAGGAATTCGTTTATGTATACAGCTATCATGATATTCACTCATACTATTCAAAGTTGATATCAGGGTTCATTTATCGGGAAAATTTAGTGGAAAGAGGATGGTGGTTTTATGCACAGAGATATTTATGAAGATATGAAGCATGAATTAGGATATGAATATATCTCTGATTTACGTTTTCACAGAAATGCAGTCAGAAGTAAGCTGATGGAGATTTCATTAGCCCCTTACACAGAGGAGGAAATCAGAAAATTTTGCGAGTATGTGTTTGAAGAGGATGCTTCGGTCTGTTTATCGGTCCGCTCAGGAAATGGCGATATAAAATGAAAAATTTGAACCTATGGCTTTTGCCCGTACAAACGTTATGTTTTGTGCGGGTTTTTTTTACCCTTTTTCTGAGAGTATTACGGTTGAAGTATTGCGAGACAGGCTATGAAGGATAAAAAAATTAAGAAAAGTTTTATTATTAATGGTTCTGTAATGTTTTTGTTAATGGTCCGTAATGTAAAATAATTCCAAGACAATAAACGGTGAGTAAAAATCCAGGAAGAGAGTGGAGATGCCTATTATGAGCGCGAAAAAGAAAAATACGGATACATTTGTTATAAAAATTCTGAATCGCCAGAATGCCACATGGCAGGGAAGCGTTTCCTGGATTGAGGAAAATCAGGAACAATATTTCCGGAGTGCATTAGAATTACTGAAACTGATAGACGGAGCGCTGGACAGGAAAGAAGAGATAGAAGGAGGAAGCCATGAAAAGTAATATGAAGAAAAGAATGATAGCGCTAATGCTTTGCATGGTAATGTTGCTGAGTGGCAGCACATCAGCCCTTGCAGACGATGCAAATGCAGAAATGAATACGGTGGAAACCGTACAGGAAGTACAGGCTGAGCCAGCGGCACTCTCAGAGGAGCCAGCGCAGCCGGAAACAGCCGGTGAGCCGGAAGCAACGGTCGAAGCAACGGTCGCGGCGCCAACGGAGACGGAGACGGCAGGCGGGGAGGCGGATGCACCGCAGGCAACAGAGACAGCGCCGGAAGCAGCGGTGACGGAGGATACGCCGCAGACAGCAGCAGAGACAGCGCCGGAAGCAGCGGTGACGGAGGATACGCCGCAGACAGCAGCAGAGACAACCCCGCATCAGGACGCGATGGAGCTGACGCAGGAAATGAAGGATGCGGACGGCAACACAGTCTGTACAGTAAAGGCGGAGATTCCGGAAGGAACATTTCAGGCAAACACTTCAGAAGTTACGATGGAAGTAACGGATGTGGATGAACCTATTGAGAAAGAAATCAAGGAGCTGATGAAGAAGAAGCTCCCGGACGGTAAAGAACTGGGGCATTACTTCTTATATAATGTCAGCTTTAAGGTAAACGGTCAGACAACAGAGCCCGGACGCGAAATAAAGATTACATTTGATAAGAAGGACTTCAGAATTGAAGATGTGAAAAAGGCAAATGTATTCTACTACAATGAAGCAAATTCACCGATGGGCAATACAGAAGCAGAAATCATAGAGATTATCCAGAAGGCAGATAAGATTGAAGAACTTCAGAAAGCAGGAGAGAGTGCAGACAACATTGACGATTACGATTTGTCTGAGATTTCTTTAAAGGCAGACGGAACCGCAGATAAGATTCAGACGGAGGGAAGACGTTCCACGGTTTATGGATGTTACATAGAAAAGGGCAAACCGGAGGAGACGGGGGATACGGCTGAGAGTGCAGTAGATGATACATTTGAAACGTTCTCAAGCCGTGCTGCCGATGCAGAGGTTGAAGTTACGGATGATATTATTAACAGTGGCAATTTGGTAGCCGCCGTGAGTCCGGAACTTCAGGAACGTATTGATAATGCTGATACGGTAAGCTACACATGGTACAAAAAGATTGACCATGGGGCATTTGAAAAAGTTGGGCGTATAAAAGTAGGGAATAACTACAATATAGCCGAAGACGGTAAGAGCCTTAATGTTCCTCTGGACGATGGTGCTTTAAGTTCAGCGCAGAGCAGCGTTTTATACAAACTTCAAATTACAGTAGGGGATACTACATATGAATCCGGAGAATATTCAGTTTCATATTATAAAGAACTGAGAAACGGAAGTTTTGAAAATCCTCAAGTGCCTAAAGATGATGGGAAAGGAAATACTGCGGCATGTAATTATCAGTATGGCAACGATGAATCACCAGCAATGATTTGGAAAAGCACAGGTGTGGCATGGAGTAGTTATTTTGGGAAAGATACTGCGATTGAGTTGTTACGTCCTTCCAATAATACGGTAGGAACAGGAAGTTCCTATGCTTGGCAGAATGATCAGACTCCGGCAGCAGCCGATGGAGAACAATTTGCTGAATTGAACTGTGAGGCGGCAGGAGCTTTATATCAGGATGTGCTTACTATTCCGGGTACGGAATTAAATTATTGGTTCAGCCATCGCGCAAGGGGAACGGATAGACGTCTAACAGAATCCGACTCTATGTATGTGGTTATAGTTCCGAGCAGTCTGGCAATAAAGGGTATCCATGATGATGACAATCCGATAGATACACAGGACGAGGTAGAGCAATTGATTCGGGAATCCGCTCGATATGACGGTGTTCAGGTAAGGGACTTTACAAGTGATGACCAGAGTTGGCATAATTATGGTTTCGGGAATGATAAACTAACATACACACCAACCTCGAGCCTGACTAGGTTCTTCTTCGTTGCAGGGGCAACGGCTTCTGGTAATAATACGCAAGGTAACTTTCTTGACAACGTAGGATTCAGTCAGGATTTACCACCGGCTGAGGATGGCAGCTTCACCCTTCAGGTTAAGAAGACGGTTTCCGGATTGACATATGATAAAGCAGAAGAGTTAGCTAAAACATTAAAGTTTACTATTACGGCAGAAGATGAACAGGGAAAAGAGGCAAAAGACGCTCCGTTAAACGGAGAGGAGTTAAAGGTTGATAGCGAGAAGGATTGGACTTATAACAGTAGTGATGGAACGTTCACGTACACATGGGCATTTGAGAATCAAAAGATTGATGGGAATGCCAAATACATCTATACCGTAACAGAATCAGGAGAAATGGTTGATGATACTGAACCAACAACCAACCTCAATGTTTCAGGCGGAACGATACAAAGTGATAAGAAGTCCACTTTAATTGGCGAAAAAGATTCTGCAACCTTTGCATTTACGAATAGTTACAGTGGTTTAATAGATGATAAGGAGGAGTCGGCGACGAAGGAAGGCAGCATCACAAAAGAGATGGCGGCGCCTGCAGAAGATGGAAAATATCCGATTGACCTTACTGTAAAAACCAGATTGGAAACTATTTCCGAGAATGCAAAAGTAGATGTTATCTTAGTGATTGACAAATCGGGCAGTATGGACGACAATGACCGTCTGGAGCATACGAAAACAGCAGCAAAGGCTTTTGTAAATGGCTTTGTGGGAGTGGACGGCACCACAAGCAGCACCCACCGGGTGGGAATCGTAACATTTTCCGATAGCGCACAGACGATAAACTTTGGAGCAAATGGACAAAGCCAAATCCATTTTAGCGGTGACGTTAACAGCATCAAAAGGAAAATTGATAGTATCAACGCAAACGGAGGTACCAACACGGAAGCCGGTTTTGCGAAAGCGGAAGAGCTGGCGAAAGAAACGCAAAATAGAACCTATGTAATCCTGCTGACTGATGGTGTGCCGACCTATCATATTACTGGTGATGGTTATGCAGGTGGTGGCGGACATACAACAAAGGAGGATTTTAATCAGGCTGTTGATGCGGCTCTCATCCTGGATAAGGAAGTAGAAGGAATCTATACAATCGGACTGCTGAATGGAATGAGTGGCAAGGAGAATGATTTGGATATAGCCAGAAGGCTGCTTGCAAGTTCCAATCCAAGGCATCAAGTGACGAATTATACGTGTGTGTATAAGCTTGAGAAAGGTCAAAACAGGTCAAACGGTAGAGTGATTTGGGATGGAACAACAGAATATAACTATTCCGATGGCTATTTTGAAGTCACTTCAACCGCGGATGCACAAGATAAATTAAAAGACATTTGGGAGAATCTGGCAAACATTATTAACAACAGTACAGACGGTTCTACCGGAGATGGCTGGAAAGTAACGGATCAGATGGCTGATGATGTAACGTTTGAGAGCCTGAGTGGAGCGTCTGTGAACGGTTATGAGTTGAAGTTGAGTGACGATGGAAGGATAGCCACAACAGAGATTGATGGGGAAAAGGTTATAGTAGCTACATACGATGAGAATAATAAGACAATCACATGGAATTTGAACAGCAAACTTGCTACGGCGACGAAGGTTAGCAAAACGATAACCGACTATACATATAGGTTAAGATATTATGTAACTTTCGAGGATAGCGGAAATACAGAATTCCGGAAGACAAACAATGTAACTTATGTTGAGAAGACGGAAGATAAAGAAAAGCTTTATCCGCCGACAATGCCGTTTTTTGTGAATGTGGTTGGTGACAAGATTGATAGTGATTCTTTGGAGACAACATTATCCGGAGCAGAGTTTGAGGTATATAGAGATGGTGCTTGCAAAAATAAAATCGGCGGTACAGTAACAGCAGACCCAAATGGACATTTCGCATTCCAGATCGGGCAGACAGATATGACGAAGGCGCCGGACAGAGAGAACTATTCCATGACGGTTTATCTGAAAGAGACGAAAGCTCCGGCGGATTATGAACAGGATAAAACTGTATATCCGATTACGATTGCGGTTCCAAATGTAACATACGATACTCAAGGCGTTCCGACAGGCACAGCATCCATAAGCTATGCAGAAGATGAGAATTCGATGTTGAGTATCGATGGAACTACACTTAAACTCAAGTTCAAGAATGAAAAAAATACGGCCGACCTTGATTTAAAGAAGACAGGAACCGATTATGGTGTGTATCTGGAAGGTGCAGTGTTCGAATTGTATCAAAAGGATTCAGGCGACTCATGGAAAGAGGTGGAGGGAAAGACAGCGATAACAGTAAATAACGAAGATAATCAGATTGAGTTAAGGAAGCTTCCGTCAGGAATTTATAAGTTGGAAGAGACAAATGCACCATCAGGATATTACCTTCTTAAAGAGAGCATTTTCTTTAAGGTAGACAAAGGCGTTGTGGCTCTTACTGATAAAGACGGAGGAACGCTTCAGGAAAATCCGGATATGTGGAAACTTGAAACAGAGAACGGCAATGTATTAACTATCAAAAATGATACTCTATATAGCCTTCCAAGTGCCGGAGGTCCGGGAGTTCATTGGTATATGATTGGCGGAGTACTGCTGATGTTAGCAGCCGCACTAATCTTATATAGAAACAGATGCAAGGAGGTGCAGTCGCGTTAAGAAATAATATGCGTTTTCAGCGGCGGCTGTGCCGCAGCAAAATATAACTTATTGTAGAGAGAACCCCCCCCCAAAAAAAAAATTTTTTGGGGGGGGGCAGAGCCCTTAGAAAAGGAGAGCATATAATGGGTAAAATGAAAAAAATATTAGCCATCGTATTGATGTTGGCAATGGTAATGGCAATGGGAATGACTTCATTTGCAGGAAATGGTGTAAAACCAACAGCAGATGACGCAAAAGAGGCAACAGTTGACAATGTTGAAACTGGAGCAACAATGACAGCATATCAGTTGATTGATGCAAGCTACGATGATAATGGTTTTACAGGTTATGTATGGGCAGGCGGAATGACCAATGCAGGACAGAAAGTTACGGATGCAAGTGCTGCAATAACAAGTGAGTTAGTAACAGAGAAGGCAAAAGATACAGCAGGTTTAACAAAGATTGATAATTTTGTGTCTGGAGTTACAAAGCTGCCAGTTGGTACATGGATGATTCTTGTTACTCCGCCGGCAAATGATGCTGCAAAGGTATATAATCCAATGGTTGTCAGTGTATATTATGCACTTGACAATACAAGTGGGGATAGCGATATGGTATCGGGCAGTGTTTCTGCTAACGACGATTGGACAATAAATGCAACAACTGTTTATGCAAAATCATCAGAGGTTAGCGTTATAAAGAGCGTAAATGATAATGAGGCGGAAGTTGCCAATGATGAACTTACCTATACTATTACGGGAACAATTCCATCTTATAGTAATGAATATACAGCAGTAGTGTATAAATTGAAGGATAGTATTAAAAGCGGGTTGGAATATAAAAAAGATAACAATGGCGCTGTAATCGCACCTGTAGTTAAAGTTGGCGGGACAGTAGTAGATGCAGCGAAATATACATATACCTCTACAGCGGATAATTTTGAAATCGCATTTAATTCAGAATACATTTTGGGGTTAGCAGGAAAGACAGATGCCGAGCGTGCCGTTGAAATTACATATGTGGCAAAGTTGACTGCTGAGGCTATTGAAAAAAGCGGAGAGAACCAAGTTGTTTTGAAATATTCCAACAAGCCAGATGAAATAGCTACTAAAGACGATACAGAATATGTAGCTACATTTGCTATAGATGGAGTTTTGAAGAAAGTTGGAGAGAAAGACGATAAAAATGGTTTGGCAGGAGCGGAGTTTACTCTTTATAGGGAGAATGAAAATGGTAAGTTAAGCGATGTTTTTGCAACAATGACAACTGGAAATGATTTTAATATTAAATTCCAGGGATTAGATTCAGATAGAACATATTACCTGAAAGAGACAAATGCACCATCAGGTTATTCAGTAAATGAAACAATTTATACGATTACATTTGACAATATTGAGAGAGATAACGCAGGTAAAGTTACAAATTATGACGTATTTGTAGATGGAAAGAAAGTAAGTACAATTTCCTATGGTAATGCGTCAACAGAATTTGGAGATACAATTGAGAATACAAAACTTTCTTCCCTTCCATCCACAGGTGGTATCGGAACTACAATCTTCACAATCGGCGGATGTGTAATCATGATTGCAGCAGCAGGTCTGTTCTTTGCAAGCCGCAAGAAAAAATAATGTTGCAGTTCACTGCCAGGTCGGCGGAAACATGTAAAACTGAAGAGTCCGGGGCGGCGCCGCCCCGGATTCATAAAAAGGAAACAGGATAGCAAGAGACATACAATAAGCATACAACAACAAGGAGAGTCCGGATGAAAAAGAAAACGAGTACAATTATGATAGCTGTTATATTTTTAGCCGGGTTGTCCTTGCTGCTGTATCCATTCATAGCAAATAAATGGAATAACTACAGGCAGCAGAGGTTGATTAGCAGTTATGACCAGACTGTTTCAGATAAGGAGTCAGCCGGAAAGATTGATTATGAGGCTGAATGGGAGAAGGCGAAGGCATACAATGACGCGCTGCTCCCAAGCATTCTTCCTGATTCATTTGCAATTGCAGAGGCAAAAGAAGGGGAAGATGAGGGCTACATGTCTTGTCTGAACATAGCAGATGATGGAATGATGGGAATAGTAAAGATACCGAAGATAGGCATTGAATTGCCAATCTATCACACTACCGAAGAGAAGGTTCTTGAGAAGGCGGCAGGACATCTGGAAGGAAGTTCCCTGCCAATTGGCGGAGAGAGTACACATGCAGTTATTTCGGCACACCGGGGATTGCCGAGTGCATCGCTTTTTACTGATTTGGATAAGCTGCATGAAGGAGAACATTTCCTGATAGAAGTATTGGATGAGACATTATGTTATGAAGTGGATAAGATATCAGTTGTAAATCCGGATGAGACGGGCGGTCTGGCAGTGGAAGAGGGCGAGGATTTGGTGACACTTCTTACCTGTACTCCGTATGGAGTGAATACACAGAGGCTTCTTGTCAGGGGACACCGGGTTCCATATGTACCGGAAGAGGTGGAGGATGAAGACTCCGTGCTGGGGGCAGTGAGCTTCCGCACCAATTATCTGCTTTGGGTAATTGTTGGATTGGCTGTGACCGGAGCCGTTATTCTTTTCCTGTATATGAGGGAGCGGAAGCTCCGCAGGAAAGTGGAGGCTGGGATGCCAAACGGGCTGCCGGATGTGGAGACAGATTCCGGGAGTGATTCTAATCCTGCTGAGAAACCGAAGAAGGAGTAGATATGAAGAAAAAGATATCCACAATCCTGTTTGGTCTGTTGTTTCTGTTTGGGTTTGGGGTTCTGTCTTATCCAACAGTTGCGAATCAGTGGAATACTTACAGACAGAGCAAGTTGATTAGCAGTTACCGGAATGTTGTAAAAGATATGAAGCCGGAGGATTTTACCAGAGAATGGGAGAAGGCGGAGGCCTTCAATGACGCGCTTGTACAGAATAATCTGTACGGCGATGTGTTCGGAGAGGATGACACAGACTTGAAGAGCACGGAGTATTGGAAAGTCCTCAATGTGGCGGAGGACGGAGTGATGGGATACCTGTCCGTCCCCAAAATCCACATTAAGCTGGCAGTCTATCATGGGACAGGGGATGACGTTCTCCAGACGGGAGTCGGGCATCTGAACGGCACCAAACTTCCGATTGGAGGTGAGGGCACGCACAGTGTGCTTGCGGCGCACCGGGGACTTCCGAGTGCCAAACTGTTTACAGATATCGACCAGTTGGAGAAGGGCGATAAGTTTTATATTCATGTGCTGGATGAGGTGCTTGCCTACAAGGTAGACCAGATTCTTCCGATGGTAGATAAGGATGACCGCGGGACAATAGAGCAGGCGCTGAAGATAGAAGAAGGTCAGGATTATGTGACATTGTTTACCTGTACACCGTATGGCGTGAATTCGCACCGGCTGCTTGTACGGGGGATAAGAGTCCCGTACAACGGAGAGGAAGAAGTCGCAGAAAATGTTTCTGATTCTATGCTGAAAGCAGTCCAGAATTACTATATGTTGTATTTGATACTTGGATTGGCGATTACGATTTTTGTGATTGTTTTCATGAAATTCCTGTTTAAGAGGAATGGACGCAGGAAACGGCAGTGAGCAAGATTTCTTAAGGAGGATAAGAGGCAATGATGAAGAAGAGAGTAAAAGAAGGAAGTGCCATATTATTTGCTCTGGCACTTGCATTTTCCGCACTTACTCTGCCGGGGGCGAAAGCGGCGAATGCTGTGGATACAGAGGCTGTATGTTCCGCAGAGTTTTCCATAGGTGGGGATTATGGGGAATTGAAAAGCGTACAGGTTCCAATCAGTCTTTATAAGGTCGCATCCATCAGTGAGTCCGGAAGTTACACCGCAGAGGCAGGGTTTGAAAGTCTGGACTTGAGCAATGTCGGGAGTGGTGATGGGGTAGCGCAGATGTGGGCTGAAAAAGCAGAGCAAGCAGCGAAACTGATTACCGATGATACAAAGGCAGCGGCAACGGTTACGGCAGAAGGCGGAGCTGCTGTTGTAACCGGTCTTGCAACCGGAATGTATCTTGTGGAAGCAGAAAGTGTTGATTCGGATTATTACAGCTATTCCTTTACGCCGTATCTTATTTCCATGCCAAACAACTATTACTATTCCACACAGGATGATACGTGGGTTTATGATTTGACGGGAAATAATGCAATCGGGCTGAAACCGGAGCAGAAAGAACGGTTCGGCAATCTTGTGATTAACAAGACGTTGGTGAACCAGAATGTAACGATGGGAGAAAAAGCATCTTTTGTATTTCAGATTGATATTAAAACGCTGAAGGGAAAGGAAGAGTCCAAACTGGTGACATTGACATTTGATTCGGCAGGGGAGAAACAGGCTACGGCAGAACATATTCCAGCGGGCGCAGATGTGAAGGTAACGGAAGTTTACAGCGGGGCAGGATATAAGCTGACATCAGCAGCGGAAGTGACAGCAAAGATTGTAGCAGATGACAGCGTTGGAGTGTCTTTTACCAATGAACATGACGGCAGGCCGAATGGTGGCTACGGTGTAGTGAACCAATATAAGGCAGATGAGAACGGTCAGTACAACTGGGAACAGTTGGATGATAATTCTGATAAACAGAATTAGAAGGGGGCTAGAGTGATGGAAAGAAAGTTTAGGAAGAAACCGATGATGCTTGCGGCAGCAGCACTTGCTCTCACCGCAGCCCTTTCGGTAGGAAGCGCGATGGCTTACTTCACGACGTATTCCACAGCGAGCGGCGGGGTAAAGATGGACATGGGATTTTCCGAGACGGTTCCGGAGGAGAAGGTGGATTCGGAAGGCAAGCATGTAACAATTAAGAATACAGGCGATTATGACTGTTTTGTGAGGGCAAAAGTATTTTCCACAATTGATGTGGATTATAAGGCATCTGAAGGATGGAAAGACGGCAACGACGGCTACTGGTATTACGATTCGGTGCTGGCGGCAGGCGAGAGTACAGGAGAACTGCTTGTGACGTATACATTTCCATCGGGAGAGGATAAACCGGATGAATTCAACATCGTAGTGGTTCAGGAATGCACGCCGGTTCTGTTTGAGGAGGATGGCACTGCATATGCAGACTGGACAAATGTAATTACATCGGATGATGTACAGTAAGGCGGGAGGGGATAGAAAATGAAGAAAACGAAAAAATCGAAGAAATCATTTCCGAAAAAAACGGCTCTGCTCCTTACGGCATCTGGATTACTGTTGATTGGAAGTACGGTTGGCAGCACGAGGGCGGCGCTTACCTATTACAGTGAAAATTATTCGGCGCAGATGAATATGTCGAAAATCGGTGTTACGTTGCTAGAGAATGGAGAGGCAGTGAGCCACCGGGATTATGCGGACAACGGGACATGGGATGTAACCGGGGAAGGGAAGCTTCTTGAAAATATGCTTGGCAAGGACGGGAAGTTTACACCCGGCAAGAAGTATGACGAGGCGCTGAGCGTGCAAAACAGCGGAGATATTGATACATTTGTCCGTGTAATTGTGACAAAGAACTGGCAGGATAAGGATGGTGCTGCAGATACGGCGCTGAATCCGGACTGGATTGAGCTGAATGTACCGGATGGCACCGGCTGGATAAAATCTCAGGCGGAGGAGACGAAAGAGAGAAGTGTCTTCTATTATACGAGCGCGGTGAAACCGGGAGAGGAAACAGCGGCGCTGTCGGATTCTATTCGAATCAATCCGGAGATTGCACAGAAGGTTACGAAGGTTGTGGATGGAAACACAATCAAGTATGAGTATGATTATAACGGATATACATTTACAGTGGGTGCAGAAGTTGACGCAGTGCAGACGCACAATGCGAAGGAGGCAATCAAGAGCGCGTGGGGCGTGGATGTGAATGTTTCCGGGGACGAGGCAAGTATAAGCTTACAATAGGAGGTACAAGAGTATGAAAAAGAAAATTTTGTGCCTTGCCATGACGGCAGTTATGGTTGTAGGCGCGGCGATGCCGGTACAGGCAGGTGAGTATCAGGGAAAAGACGGATGGTTCGTGGAGTTCGACGGAAAGGATATGAAGAGTAACTTTAAGTCTTCCGATGTAACGGACGATACGAAGGATGTGCAGCCGGGTGACAGCATCGAGCTGAAGGTTCAGATTAAGAATTCGGACACGGGCAAGACGGACTGGTATATGAGTAATGAGGTGCTCCAGACGTTGGAAGATGCACAGCCGGCGGCTGACGGCGGCGGATATGAATACCGTCTGAGCTATACCGACAATGCCGGAACCGAGAAGGTACTGTATGACAGTGAGACGGTTGGCGGTGAGACAGACAGCAAGAGTGGAGAAGGTCTTCATCAGGCAACGGATCCACTGAAGGATTATTTCTATCTCGGCAGGCTGGATGCGGGACAGAGCGGAAATGTGAAACTGAGGCTTGCGGTAGACGGCGAGACACAGGGAAACGGATATCAGGAAACATTTGCAAAACTTCAGATGAATTTTGCAGCCGAGAAAGTGGCACAGGGCGGAACGGTGAACGTGAAAAAGGTGATTAAGAAAACCGTGAAGACTGGTGACACAGCGAAATGGATGGTATTCTGTGTGATTGCTATGGTCAGCGGACTGATTCTTCTGGCAGTTGCTATTAGAATGATGAATAAGAACCGGAAACGTCATGACAGGAAAGGGGAGTAGCAGAGATGAAAAGATGGAAAAAAATGCTTGTATCGTTTCTTACAATCTGTATGCTCTCCGGTCTTTCCGCAGTCAGCGTGCTGGCAGCGGACGGAACACCCTATACATACACGGTGACATTGTCAGCCGGAAATAAAGGCGTTTTCAACGGCGCGGCGAAACTGACCGGGCTTCGTACAGGGGATGCCGTTAGTTTTGATATTTCACAGGTTCAGGTTGCGGACGAGAAATATTATGTGAAAGGAATCCGCCTTAGCGGACGTGATAATGAAGAAGCCCTTGCAGCTCCGGCATTCAGAGTGACGGGGGATGCAGATTATGTTGTTGCATATGGAATCAAAGGAAATCAGGTTGCCTATACGGTGAATTATCAGGATGGTTCCGGGAATGCTCTTGCGGAAAGTAAAACATTTTACGGCAATGTAGGGGACAGTCCGGTGGTAGCTTACCGATATATCGAGAATTATGTGCCGCAGGCACTTGCACTGGCAGGAACGCTTGTTGAGAATGAGGCGGAAAATGTATTTACTTTCGTATATCAGCCGGGCGATAGCGGAACGGTCGTGCAGACAACCGTGACTACAGAAACGGTAACAGTTCAGGGAACGCCGGCGACCGCTGCGGGAACTGCCGCCAGTGGCGCAGGCAGAGGGACAGGAACAGCCGGTGCGGTTGGAACAGGTGCGTCCGGAACAGGTGAAGCAGGGACTGCAACAGCGAATGGAACAGGTACAACAGGCGGTACAGAAACAGGGAATGCCGCTGAGGGTACACAGGATGCTGCCGCAAGTGTAGTTGAGATTCCGGAAGAAGAGAAACCGCAGGATTTGATTCGTGTCGATGAAGAAGATACTCCGACAGCGAATAAAAAGCTTGATAAAGAGGATACTGCGAAAGGACTTCCGCTCGCAGGGATGATTGCAGTCGGGGTAGTATCACTGCTCGCAGTGATTGGCGTGATTCTGATTGTGAAGAAACGGCTGAGCTAGTACATCATCCGCAGACTGCGAGGCATATGGTATGCGGCGGAGCGTTCGATTAGAATTATAGAGGGAAAGAAATAAGTGCTGCGGATGCGGCACTTATTTTTTGGCATATATAGGGGGCTATGGTTGATTTTTATGGGGAATAGTATTATAAAAGAGATAGACAATATTACGGGAAAAAGGGGAAAATGCTTTGAGCAGAAGAAAAAAGAAGAAAAATACGGGAGCTGTTGTGTGCAGCACACTGGGTACAGCTTTCTTGATTATCGTGATTGTGGCATGTCTGCCACTGACTGTTCCGAGGATATTTGGATACAATATCTATACCGTTATAAGCGGCAGCATGGAGCCGGCGATACCGACAGGGAGCCTGGTATATGTGAAGACTGTTCCGGCAGAAGAGATAAAAGAAAAAGAAATCATCGCATTTTACGGTGCGATGGATGGAGAGGCAATCATCACACACCGAGTGGTGGCAAACAGTGAAATCATGGGCGAGTTCATCACGAAAGGCGATGCGAACAAGACGAATGATATGAACCCGATTCCATATGCGAACTATATCGGCAAAGTGGAACTGTCAGTTCCCGTGCTGGGTGCAGTTGCACAGACATTCACAAGCACCGCCGGGAAAGCTGCCGCAGCGTCCCTTGTAGGAGTTGCGGTGCTGTTGGAGGTACTGGCAACGGTATTGGGACGGAAAGAAAACAAAGGGGACAGTCCCTTCTGACAGGGGACAGTCCCCTATTTACCGTTCAATTTCCCTATTTAAAAATGGGCTAGGATTTTCAATATTTTTATGATAATATATATGTGGAAAAATTTTCGAATTGTATATCATTTGACAAGGAGGCGCTTTAATTATGCTGAGAATTGGAATGTTGACAAGCGGCGGAGACTGCCAGGCACTGAACGCAGCAATGCGTGGTGTTGTTAAGGGCATATATTCCAAACGCGATGATGTGGAAATTTATGGATTCCAAGACGGATATAAAGGTTTGATTTATGCGAATTTCAGTATGCTGACAGCAAAAGATTTTTCGGGAATCCTGACGCGGGGCGGCACAATTCTGGGTACATCCAGACAGCCGTTCAAGTTGATGCGTGTACCGGATGAAAATGGACTGGACAAAGTGGCAGCAATGAAACATACCTACCACAAGCTGAGTCTGGACTGTCTTGTCATTCTGGGCGGCAACGGAACGCATAAGACAGCTAATCTTCTGAGGGAGGAAGGCCTGAACGTGATTACCCTTCCGAAGACGATTGACAATGACCTCTGGGGAACGGAGATGACATTTGGTTTCCAGAGTGCGGTGGACATTGCAACAGATACGATTGACCGGATTCATACAACAGCAACTTCCCACAGCCGTGTATTTATTATAGAGGTGATGGGACACAAAGTCGGACATGTTACACTTCATGCAGGTGTTGCAGGCGGTGCGGATATCATCTTGCTGCCGGAGATTCCATATGACATTGATGTGATTGCAGATGTTATCCGCAAACGTTCTGATGCAGGGAAATCATTTACTATTCTTGCGGTAGCAGAGGGTGCGATTTCAAAAGTGGATGCCCAGTTGAAGAAGAAGGAGTACAAGGAGAAAGTACAGAAGAGAAAATATCCTTCTATCGCATACGAACTGGCTGAGCAGATTCAGCAAAAGACGAACAAAGAGGTGCGGATTACTGTGCCTGGGCATACACAGCGCGGCGGCTCTCCGTGTCCGTATGACCGTGTATTTTCCACAAGAGTAGGCGCGAAGGCGGCGGAGCTGATTCTGAATCAAGAATATGGATATATGGTTGCTATGCGGGGCGGCGAGACGGTGAAGGTTCCGCTTGAGGAAGTTGCAGGCAAGCTGAAGTATGTCGACCCGGATTGCAGCCTGATCCGGGAGGCGAGGATGGTCGGTATCAGCTTTGGAGACGAATAAATAGGATACAAGAGGTGTGATTCATGTCATATATGGCATTATATAGAAAATTCCGTCCGACGGCATTTGAGGATGTAAAAGGGCAGGACCATATCATTACCACGCTGCAGAATCAGATTAAGGCAAACCGTATCGGACATGCATATCTGTTTTGCGGGACGCGCGGGACAGGAAAGACGACTGTGGCGAAAATATTTGCCAAAGCGGTGAACTGTGAGCATCCGGTAGACGGCAGCCCATGTGGGGAATGTGCGATGTGCAAATCAATTGCGGCGGGCACGTCGATGAATGTCATCGAGATTGACGCGGCGTCTAACAATGGTGTTGACAATATCCGTGAGATTCGGGAGGAGGTAACTTACCGTCCGACCGAGGGAAAATATAAGGTTTACATCATTGACGAGGTGCATATGCTGTCTATCGGTGCATTTAATGCGCTGCTGAAGACGTTGGAGGAACCGCCGGAATATGTCATATTTATTTTGGCGACGACGGAGGTCCACAAGATTCCGATAACGATTCTGTCGCGGTGCCAGCATTATGATTTTCATCGGATTACGATTGATACGATTACGGACCGGATGCAAGAGCTGATGGATGTGGAGCATGTTGACGTGGAAGACCGGGCAATCCGCTATATTGCGAAGGCGGCAGACGGTTCCATGCGAGATGCGCTGAGCCTGCTTGACCAGTGCATTGCGTTTTACCTCGGGCAGAAACTGACTTACGATAATGTGCTGGAGGTACTCGGTGCGGTGGACACGGATGTGTTCAGCAAACTGCTCCGGAATATCATTGCACGGGATGTACCTAGGGTTCTGGATACTGTTGAGGAACTGGTGATGCAGGGGCGGGAACTGTCTCAGCTTGCGGCAGATTTCACATGGTATCTGCGAAACCTGCTTTTGGTAAAAACATCTGATAATATGGAGGATGTTTTGGATGTATCTACGGAAAATCTACAGCAGATGCAGGAAGAGGCGCAGATGATAGAGGTGGATATGCTGCTGCGGTATATCCGCATTTTCTCGGAGTTGTCCGGGCAAATGAAATATGCGACGCAAAAACGTGTTTTGCTGGAAGTAGCACTTATTAAGCTGTGTACCCCGGCGATGGAGGTGAATACCGATAGCCTTCTGGACCGTATCCGCGCGGTGGAGGAAAAGCTGGAGCAGGGATTGCCGGAGGTGCAGGAAAAAGTGGTGTATGTGAATGCCGCGGACATGCCGGACGCTGGCGGGGCAGTTGCCGGTATGGAAACCGGTGGCAGAGCGGGTTCTGCTGCGGGAAGGGTGAAACCAGAACTTCCGGCGGCAATCCCGGAGGAAGTGCAGGACGTGGTGAAGAATTTCCGTTCCATTGCCGATGAGACAAGCGCACCGATGAGTACCTATCTAAAACAGGCGAGACTAAGCCTGGGCGGGGACAACCGCCTTATGGTTGTTTTCTCGGACAGCATTGGGGCGGCAATCGTAGGGCGTGAGGATCATAAGCAGGAGTTGGAGTTAGTCATCGAGCAGCGCATCGGCAAAAAAGTCGAAGTAGAAGTCCGGCAGGTAGAAGACGGACGGCGGTTTGAAGATACATTCGTGGATTTGGAAAAGCAAATGAAAAGCGTAATTAACATGGAAATAACAGTGGAGGATTAAACATGGCAAAACGAGGAGGATTTCCGGGAGGCGGAATGCCCGGAAACATGGCAAATTTAATGAAACAGGCGCAGAAGATGCAGCGCCAGATGGAAGAACAGGCAAAAGAGATGGAGACAAAAGAATTCACAGCGACAGCCGGAGGCGGGGCTGTAGAAGTGACCATCTCCGGAAAACGTGAAGTCTTGAAAGTAAAGCTATCGGAAGAAGTCGTAGACCCGGATGATATCGAAATGTTGGAAGACCTGATTGTGGCAGCAACAAACGAGGCAATCCGCAAGGTGGATGAAGAATCCGGTGCGGCAATGTCTAAGCTCACAGGCGGAATGCCGGGAATGTTTTAAAAGGGGACAGTCCCCTCTGCGAAAAGGGACGCAGCCCCTTGTTGGATTACAGGAGTAAAGTAACATGGAGTATTATAGCAATCAGATTAGCAGGCTAATTGAAGAATTTTCCCGGCTGCCGGGCATTGGCGCGAAGTCTGCGCAGCGGCTTGCATTTCACGTGATTAATATGCCGAAGGAGCAGGTGGAGAATCTTGCGAAGACGATGGTAGATGCGCGAAACAATGTGAGATACTGTGCGGAGTGCTGCACGTTGACGGATCAGGAGCTGTGCCCAATCTGCAAGAATGCAGACCGGGACCATAAGACGATTATGGTGGTGGAGACGCCGAGAGATCTTGCCGCGTATGAGAAGACGGGAAAATATAACGGCGTTTATCATGTGCTGCATGGTGCGATTTCCCCGATGTTGGGAATCGGACCGGGGGATATCCGGTTAAAAGAACTGATGGAACGTCTGCAGGGTGATGTGGAAGAAGTTATCATCGCGACGAATTCCAGCTTAGAGGGCGAGACAACGGCGATGTACATCAGCAAGCTGATTAAGCCGGTTGGCATAAAGGTGAGCAGGATTGCCAGCGGGGTACCGGTCGGCGGCGATTTGGAATATATTGACGAGGTGACATTACTGCGTGCGTTGGAGGGCCGGACCGAGTTATAGGGAGGACATGTATTGACCGTTCCGTTTTTAATGTCTATAATCAAACTGAGAAAGCAAGAACTACTAAGTTAATCAAGAGGATATTCAAGGAGGAACGAAAAAATGAAATTTTTCATCGACACAGCAAAAGTAGAGGATATCAAAAAAGCAAATGACATGGGAGTTATTTGCGGAGTTACAACAAACCCGTCATTGATTGCTAAAGAAGGCCGTGTATTTGAAGAAGTAATCGCAGAAATCGCATCCATCGTAGACGGACCAATCAGCGGTGAAGTAAAAGCGACAACAACAGACGCAGAAGGCATGATTGAAGAAGGCCGCGAAATCGCAGCCATTCATCCAAACATGGTAGTAAAAATTCCGATGACTGTCGAAGGACTTAAAGCAGTGAAAGTACTTACGGCTGAAGGAATCAAGACAAACGTAACATTGATTTTCTCTGCAAATCAGGCACTCCTTGCAGCAAGGGCAGGTGCGACATATGTATCCCCGTTCCTCGGAAGACTTGATGACATTTCCACACGTGGAACCGACTTAATTGCAGAAATCGCTCAGATTTTTGAAGTGGCAGGAATTGAAACAGAAATCATCGCAGCAAGCGTCCGCAACCCACTTCATGTAACAGACTGCGCACTCGCCGGAGCAGATATTGCAACGGTACCATATAAAGTCATTGAGCAGATGACACACCATCCATTGACAGATGCCGGAATCGCAAAATTCCAGGCCGACTACAAAGCTGTATTTGGTGAATAATATAACAATGTAGGTCAAAGGGGACAGTCCCCTTTGCAAAAGGGACAGTCCCCTATCAGGAGGGACAGTCCCCTCTGAAAACATATAAAACCAGGAGGACACTCATGAACAAGTTAGAATTAATGAAAACTGCGAACGAGATTCGCAAGGGGATTGTGACTGCCGTACACAGTGCGAAATGCGGTCATCCGGGCGGTTCTTTATCTGCAGCAGATATTTACACATATCTGTATTTTGAGGAGATGAACATTGACTCGAAGGAGCCGAGGAAGGCTGACCGTGACCGTTTTGTTTTGTCAAAAGGGCATACAGCGCCGGGGCTTTATTCCACGTTGGCACACCGCGGATACTTCCCGGTAGAAGATTTGAAAACATTGCGGCACGTAGGCTCTTATCTGCAGGGACACCCTGATATGAAACACATCCCAGGTGTGGATATGTCCTCCGGTTCTCTTGGACAGGGGATTTCTGCAGCAGTTGGAATGGCGCTTGCTGCAAAGTTATCCAACGATGATTATCGCGTATACACGCTGCTTGGCGATGGTGAGATTCAGGAAGGTCAGGTGTGGGAGGCGTCTATGATGGCTGGTTTCCGCAAGCTGGACAACCTTGTTGTTATTGTCGATAACAATAATCTTCAGATTGATGGTGCGATTGATGAAATCAACTCCCCATATCCGATTGACAAGAAGTTCGAGGCGTTCAACTTCCATGTAATTACAATTGATGGAAATGATTTTGACCAGATTGACGCTGCATTCAAAGAGGCGCGCGAAACAAAAGGAGTGCCGACGGCAATCATTGCGAAGACGGTGAAAGGTAAAGGCGTTTCCTATATGGAAAATGCTGTTGGCTGGCACGGAAAAGCTCCAAATGATGAAGAGTATGCAATTGCAATGGAAGAATTAGAGAAAGCAGGTGAAGCATTATGTCAGAAGTAAAGAAAATTGCAACGAGAGATAGCTACGGTAATGCTTTGGTTGAGCTTGGAAAAGAACATGAGGACATCGTTGTACTGGACGCCGATTTGGCAGCCGCTACAAAAACAGGAGTCTTTAAAAAAGCATTTCCAGAGAGACATATCGACTGTGGAATCGCAGAGAGTAATATGATGGGAGTGGCGGCAGGACTCGCAGCAGCAGGAAAAGTTCCGTATGCAAGTTCATTTGCAATGTTCGCGGCAGGACGTGCCTTCGAGCAGGTTCGTAACTCCATCGGTTATCCACATCTGAATGTGAAAATCGGTGCGACGCATGCAGGAATCTCTGTAGGGGAAGACGGCGCGACACATCAGTGTAACGAAGATATCGCATTGATGCGTACAATTCCGGGAATGGTTGTCATCAATCCATCTGATGATGTTGAGGCGAAGGCAGCGGTAAAGGCCGCCTACGAGCACGACGGTCCGGTGTATATGCGATTTGGCAGACTTGCCGTTCCGGTTATTAATGACAGACCAGAGTACAAGTTCGAGCTTGGAAAAGGTGTTGTGCTCCGCGAGGGAAAAGATGTAACAATTATTGCATCCGGACTCCCGGTTGCAAATTGTCTGGAAGCAGCAGAGAAGCTTGTGGCAGATGGAATTGATGCAAAAGTAATCAATATCCATACCATTAAACCGCTGGACAAAGAACTGGTCGTTGCAGCGGCAAAAGAAACCGGAAAAGTCGTTACGGTTGAGGAACATTCCGTAATCGGAGGTCTGGGAAGTGCAGTGTGTGACGTGCTGTCCGAGCAGGCGCCGACAAAGGTATTGAAGATTGGAGTCAATGATGTATTCGGTGAATCCGGTCCGGCACTGGAATTGTTGAAAAAATACGGATTAGATACAGACAGTATCTATGAGAAAGTGAAAGCATTCTGTTAGGTTACAAAGGGGACAGTCCCTCCTGACAGGGGACAGCCCCCCTGTCAGGAGGGACTGTCCCCTTTGCTGTCTTCTTTGTCGAATTCTCCTGACATAAACCGCTAAAATCATTCTTTTGCGTATGCTATGCTTTAGAAAAATTTTAGCAGAGGTGAGCAAGATGGAAAGACAGTTACCTAAAAACGTGCGTCAAATCGGAAATGTGAGTGATACTCCGAAAATATACGTGGAAGATTATGTAGATACATTTTTTTCACAGTTGTGTGAAAAAGCGGGAGAAATGCCAATTGGTGCGTTCCTTGTAGGCGATATGCAAAAAACGGACGAGGACGAATATGTATATATTTATGGCGCAATCCAGATGCACGAGTTGAAATATGATGATTCCGGCTATGTGATTGATGAGGATACGTGGAAACGGGCGTATGAGGATTGCAAGCAGTATTTTGAGGACGGGGAGATGCTGGGCTGGTTTGTGGCGCATAGCGGTGTGGAGCTAAAGGCGCAGAACAGTACAATGCGTCTGCACAAGAAGTCATTTCCGAAGAAGAATACAATTTTTATTATGAAAGACCCGGTAGAGAAGGAAGAAATATATTATGCCCACAAATTCAATGATTTGATGGAAATAGGCGGGCATTATACATATTATGAGAAGAACCCATGTATGCAGAATTATATGATTTCATGCAGAAAGAAAAATGGGGTGTCTCCCACGGAAACTGTGGAGGATAGAGCTGCGAAGGATTTCAGAAGCATTGTTAACACCAGGGGGGACCGGCAAAAGCAGATTCACGCAAACCGTCTGATGCAGGGGGTGAGTGCGTGCCTGGTTCTGATTGTTATTGTGATGGGCGTGGTGATGGTAAATAATTTTGATAAAATGAAGGACGTCCAGTCTGCATTGAGCGATGCGGTGGACAAGACGGCAGATGCGAAAGATGCGGAGGTGAAAGAGACGAGTGGGGCGGTAACTGCCGTAACAGGGGAGAATTCACAGGCGGATAATACGGATGCAGCAAATGGACAGACCGCAGATGCAGTAACAGATGGGCAGGCAGCGGACGCAGGCGCAGACGGACAAGCAATAGATGCGAATGCAGACGCACAGGCAGCCGGCGCAAGTGCCGAAGGGCAGGCTGCTGCAAGTACGGATGGACAGACCGCAGACGCACAGACAGGCAGCACAGATGGGATTTACGTCGTGGAGCAGGGCGATACGCTTGCGATTATCAGCAAAAAAATGTACGGTGATGTGTCGCATGTGGATGCAATTTGCAGAATGAATGGATTGACAGACGGGAATCTGATTTACATTGGACAGAAATTGCTATTACCATAAAATAATGTTATACTGGAGAAAACGCAGGAAGAGGTATAACATGACACAGAAGAAAAAAAGGCAGTTCAAGCTGGTCAAGCCGCCATCCGTGGACGAGCTCAGGCGCATGGCCAGAAAGTATTGGACGGCAAGAATAAAGAAAATAACAGCTATCGTATTTTTTTCGTTTATGGTCGTGTCCGGCACTTATCTGCTCCTGACGAATCATGTGTATTCTACAGTATATAAGGCGGCATCCTATAAGAAGACGACTTCAGACAGCAATCAGTATGCGGCATTTGGAAATGGAATCGTCCGCTACAGCCGTGACGGAGTGGCTTACCTGAATCATAAGAATGAAGAGCTGTGGATACAGTCCGGGCAGTTCAAGAATCCGGTAATCGATATCGCGGGAAATTCGTTCGCAATCGGTGACAGTGGCGGCAATTCGATTCAGATTTTCACGGAAAAAGGATTAAAGGGGGAGATTGAGACAACGCTTCCTATTGAGAAAATGTCCGTTTCCGACCAGGGAATTGTCAGTGCCATCCTGAAAAATGAAAATACACCGAGTATCGTCACATATGATGCGACGGGAAATATCCTTGTGGAGAATCAGGTATCGGTCAGCAATATGGGGTATCCGGTTGCATTGGAAATGTCTCCGGACGGAACTGTTCTTGCAGTTACGTATCTGAATTTGGCAGGCGGTGCACTGAAATCCAAAGTGGTCTGTTACAATTTTGACAGTCCGGGAGAAAACAAAGCGAACCATCAGGTCAGTGAAGACGAATTTAAAGACACAGTAATGCCGGAGATTTATTTTATGGACGCATCACATATGGTTGTTGTCGGTGACAGTTCATTCGTTTTATATGCAGGGGAAGATGTCCCGGAGAAGAAAAAAGAAATCAAGCTGCCACAGGAGATTAAGAACACATTCCACACATCGAAATATATTGGCTTTGTATTGCTGAATGAGGAAAAGTCAGGTTATGAGGTGCGGTTGTATAACAAATCCGGAAAAATGATTATGAACCGGGAGATTTCCGGTGAATACAACAATGTCAGTATGGTGGGAGATGAAATCATTATGTACGACGGTTCCAGATGCTGCATTATTACGAAGAATGGAATCCAGCGGCTGAAAACAGATTTGAAGCTGGATGCGCTGGCGGTGATTCCGGTAAACGGCATCAATAAATATTTGGTGATGAGTGCAAATGAATTACGCGTCATATATTTGGCGAAATAGGAGAAGAGTATGGATAACTGGTTATTGATTATCGTAGGAGTCATATTTTTAGTAAACATCACAGTCGGATATATCCGGGGATTTTTCAAGATTGGGTTGTCGCTGCTGTCCTCAATACTGACCGTTGTAATTGTGATTTACCTGTCGCCATACGTGGGGGCGGCGCTCACGAAATATACGCCGGTGGATGAGTTAATTGAGGAAAAATGCGTCGAATCATTTATGCCGGAGGTGTCCGGTGATATTTTTTCGGGGAAAGACCTGACGGGTACGCCGTTTGAAGGGATAGATGAGGATACGCTGGACAATATCGGAGAGGTGGATTGGAACAGAATCGGAATTACGGCGGACGACGTGTTAAACGTGATGGGGGAGATTCCGAAGGACCAGCAGATTAAACTGATTGAAAAATCAGCATTGCCTGAGTTCCTGAAAAATCTTCTTCTGGAAAATAATAACAGCACCATTTACGGAGAACTCGGTGTCAGTAGTTTTCCACACTATGTAGCCGGTTATATTTCCAGAATGCTGATTAATGTCTTGGCGTTCCTTGTTACATTTATCCTTGCAATCGTAATTGTCAAAGCGCTGATGGCAGCAGTGGATATATTAGGAGAACTCCCGGTGCTTGGGTTCTTCAACCATTTCGGAGGAGCGCTGCTCGGTCTGCTTATCGCTTTGTTTATCGTATGGCTGCTCTTTCTTGGGATGACGGCTGCATATTCCAGCGATGCAGGAAAAGCCTGCTTTGAAATGATTGAAAAAAGCCAGATACTTACATTCTTATATGAAAAGAATCCGATGCTTGTCAGACTATTATCATTTAGGTAGCAACTGCGGAAATCCTCCAATAACAATTGCGGAGGCACTCAAATAACAACTGTGGAAATCCTTCAATAACAATTGCGGAAGCCCCTAAATAACGACTGCGGAAGCCCCGCGATAATAACCGGGGAAATCCCGAAAAATAAATATTGACAAAACCTCATGAAATGTGCTATTTTTAAATAGTTACAGGAGATACACAACACATTTCATGGGGGATTAGCTCAGTTGGGAGAGCGCCTGCCTTGCAAGCAGGAGGTCACGAGTTCGAATCTCGTATTCTCCACTTAGTAACGGACATCAGGGAATTGCCTTGATGGGAAATTATATCATAATAATCCTCGATAGCTCAGCGGTAGAGCATTCGGCTGTTAACCGAAGGGTCGTTGGTTCGAACCCAACTCGGGGAGTTAAAAAGAATTTAAAAAGATTTTATGGATGCTCCTTTCCGGGCGGACAGGCAAGATAGCTTGTCCTCTGGCAGGGAGCATATTTTATTCCTGTGGGCAACGAGCCAGACTCAAAATCGAAACATGGTTTTTGATACCTCAAATCCTTTATGGGAAGCTGCCCTGCAATTCCTATGAAACAAAATCCTCGGAGCAGAGCAGGGGTGCAGAAAAGAAAATTGTTACCTTGCAATCACGCCTTGCGATTATTTGGAATTGTGCAAATTATCTAAATTACGTCTTTAAGGTAAAAAAATGAAAAATAACGTTGACAATATCATTTATAATGTGCTATTCTATTAAAGCTGTCGCTTGAGACAAGCTGAGAGGCAAGCGTTGAAAGTGAAACAGAAAAATAAAAAAGTTGTTGACAAATGACAAAAGATGTGATAATCTATTAAAGCTGTCGTTTGGAACGGCAACAAAAAAGAACATTGATAACTAAACA